>Ga0214480_100241_pt1 | contig 27342 bp, 19 predicted proteins | sample M1_20Mar14CPVII9_3_FD_165042 | JGI IMG/M metagenome (GOLD analysis project Ga0214480, IMG submission 165042) | Marine eukaryotic communities from Monterey Bay, California, United States - M1_20Mar14CPVII9sort6BwellE17 | ecosystem: Environmental > Aquatic > Marine > Unclassified | place: USA... | reverse complement strand
CAAATGGGTAGTAATAACCGTAGTACTACAGGTGTAGTGTTGCCTAATTCAACGCCGAGTCAATTGCAACATTTACAACAACAAGTAGTAGCAGCACAAATTAATCAAGTTAATAACCGAAAGGATATGATTCATCAAATTGATAAAGAGATTAGGGCAAAGATTCCAAGTGTACAAGAAAAGAAGAAGAGTTCTACTTCTGAAGATAAGGTTGAAAAGGTAGTTATCAAGGCTGAACAACTATTCCATTTAACTGTTTCTCCTGGTAGACTTGGTTTGACTATAGCAATGAACCCATCCGGTGGTGCAACAATTACAGTTATTGATCCAATATGCACATTCTCAAGTAAGATTAATGTTGGTGATCGAATTGTTACAATTGATGGTAAGGATGTATTAACATTGGAGGATATTAAAAATGGGAAGGATCGTGCTCGTACATTTGGTATTATGCAAAAGGTAAAAGAGGATAGTACTTCAGTTCAGAAAGGACCTAAAGAGATTGAGATTGCTGCAAAGATGGCCAAGAATACAAACGAAACCTCTTTGACGGCGGCAGCTGCACTTGAAGTTGCTGAAATGTCTAAGGATATAGTAGCTTTATCTGCAACAACACAGGCGGATAAGAAGTCTCTACCCGCAATAAAGGAGGATAAGAAGACAGCAGACAAGTCTACAACAGGTACAGGAAAGAAGAAGACAAAGAAACAGAAGGATCCGAATAAGCCAAAAGGTTTCAAGAGTGCCTACAACTTTTGTATGGCCGATGCTCGTCCAATTGTTAAGGCGGCGAATCCAGATTTATCCTTCCGGGAAATGCCAAAGAAGTTAGGAGAATATTGGCAGGCGTTATCAAAAGAGGAGCGTATGCCTTATGAGAAGATGGCTGCGGCGGATAAGGAGAGATATGATCGTGAGATGGCTGTGTATAATGCTAAGAAAGATGGATCAGGTGAAGTGGCGGCTACCAAGGTTGACATTTCTAAGCCAAAAGAAGGAAAGAAGAAAAGGAAACGGGAAGTTGTTGATACTAGTGATGATAAGGCTGTTGGCACAAATGATAGTGAAGAAGTAGTAGTAGAAGAAGGGAATGCAAACAAGAGACTTAAGCATGAAGGATTCTTTACTCGAGTGTTCAACAAAATCAAGGGAATTTTCTCATGATTATTATGTAGAAGGCAGGCGGCGATAATGTTAATCAGCTTAAAGACAAGAGAAGTAATGTATAGTTCATAATGAATAAAGTTGCTCGGTTATATCTTAATCTATTGGTACCCTTCTATTGCACTTAAAAGGTTCCACTCGTGTGTCCAAAAGAATAACGAGTCATGAATCTTATCTCCTTTCCTGTAGACCTCAGGTCTGGACAGGAGGAATCCTTCAAGATTGATCCATGTGATTGTTCGATTGCCATACCTCGTTTGGCGTTCCTCAGCTGACATCTCGTGAAACCATTTCACCAAGTCTTTTTGATCATCTGTGCTATTTGCCTCCCAAGAGTAGTTGTACTTTTCAAGTAAAATTGAAGTTGCTTCAGTGTTGCTTAAAATGTGTCCATCACTACCAGGTAATGAAACAAAGCTAGCTATATCATCAGCAGGTACCATTGAGGCACATACTTCAGCTATTTTTCGATTGCCATTCCGAAGATATTTATGTAATTGCCAATTGATCCTTTGTACATTCAAAGATGTAGAGTCTACAACTGGAAAGTGGTGCTGTTGGATTGGATTTGCACCTCTCAATATGATATTGCCAGGGAATGTCAAACCAACTTGACACACAGTCCTAATCACCATTGTGGCTATTGATTCGACATTGAAGTTGCCGTGCAATAAGTGATGCAAACCTCCACTGTACAGAAATGTATCTGAAGTTGTTCGTTTCATATCATCATACTCGTCACGAAAGAACTGAAGCATATTCATAAACTGATCGTTCTGTCCTTTGTACTCGGCCTTCCTGTGGTGTGGTGCATAAGGGAAACCAATTTTATACTTGATTTCATAGTTTCCTTTATCCGTATGTGTGGCATTGAAATCTTTCACAATTTTGCCAGGCATTGTGGAGTCGCCAACTCGATAGTGTCTTATTTTGTTTGGTATACGATTCTTTGGATTGTAGTCTAAACTGCAATCAAAGGGTGTCCATTCTGCTTCTAATGACATGTTCAAGATATGTGGAGGATGTTTTGGATGCTCTTCTAACCAGCCTCCTTGCAATATGTATTCATTATTGTTAGAGCACGGTGGAAGAAGATCATTTTTTGCTAATGACTTTCTACTTCCATTTAGTAGTGACTCTACCGCCTTTGATGCTTCTTCCCAATATAAAGGACCAAAATCTAATTCATGATATCCCTTATTAGTATCCAATTGGTGAGGTAACTTCAATCCCTCATGACAGGTATAATAATGACGTAACGATATACTAACACTCTGTTTCTTTTGTTGTTGCCTTGGAAAGTTCAATCTAGCACTATACTCACCATTCAAATGATCATATGTAAAAGTTGCCGATTTGAAAACTGTATAGTTACTCGAATGTATTGATGATGGCCAGTATGTTTGATAATCTATAACAAATACATCTCCGCCAGATTGCTGTCGCTGCGTATTGTTATTATAAGCATAAAAGGCAATACTTATTGAGATGAAAGAGTCAAGATCGTTTTCAATGAGTGAAATATTTGCAATACTATTATTGAGAGTTGCTCGTATAGATGTTGGTCCATCTCCGGTACATGTATAGTTGGCAACCTCCGCTGCAACTATAATATCATTCCAATGATTATCGATATCATTATCATCATGACATGGGTTTATACTATCAACCTGCTCATACTTTGAATTATTACTATTAGTTTGTGTTTGATTTACCTCCCAAACATCATCTATATCCTTATCTATATATGCATCAATGTTCATATCAACCTGATCATACTTTGAACTGTTAGTTGTTGATTGTGTTAGTGTTTCCGAGTTATACTTTTTCCCTCGAATGCGATTGCTTGCCAAGAGAAGCATATCCTCGTGGTAGTATATCCCTACGCCGAAAAGACCTATGGCGAGTAGTAAATGGGTACTTATTGATCTCATATGAGTGACAACTCTAGAGGTACAGAGACCAGAGCGCCACATACAACATACAGTGAGTTACGATTTACGATATTGTGTGGAGAATTTTCAGAGGGAAAAAATATGAGAGTGTACCTATATCTTTGTTTGAGTAATATAGTCTCTATCTCCTGACTTCCACCACTGGTAGTTGACCATATCGATTAAGAATACTGATGCTTTATTCTCATACACTACCGTATATTTAATACTTATACTTTGCTTAGTGGTGGTTCTTTGATTTTGCTCTTTCTCACCGGTATCCTATTTTTTTCTTTTATTTTTTTAGATTGAAAGATATTGCAATTCGTCAATTCGGCGGCTTCATATATCCATCATGTCTAATATATCAATGCTATGGAAGCTATTTATGTTCTGTATACTCGATATAGTATTATCGTTCTCGCCCGCTGGTTTGATATCCGTATATTCAATCAAAAATGGAGCAATTAATGATAGATGGAGATTGATGGATGCTGCGTCATCATCATATAACAATAAAGGAGAACAGAATGATATATGGAGATTGAATGCTGCGCCGTCATCAGATAACAATAAAGAAGAAGACGATGAAGATTGGAGAGCATTTGTAAGTGTTTGATGATTGCAAGTATATTTTTTGTTGCTTACTGTTCTAACATACGTATACTCTATATCACCCAGAGGGCAAAGCTGGTCATGTCCGAGTCCGAGAGTAGCAGTAGTAGTAGTACTGATGATGTTACTAGCAACAGTACAGATGAAGACGATGATCTTGATGGCTTCGGAGCTTTGTTCAAAGATACATCAACTACAAGTTTTACCCCATTAGATCCAGAACAATGGGCATATGATTCCGGAAAGGTTATTGAAAAGGGTGCAGTCATATTAGGTGGTGTAGAACAGGACTTTGGTTTCGGCTTGAGGCAGCAATACTTCCATAAAGCTGTGATATTAGTATTAGACTATGATGAGGCCACATTCACTAAAGGAATAATACTCAACAGACCAAGTGATAGAATGATGGATGATGATGTTAATGATGGATTGAAATGGAGAGTGTGGTTTGGCGGAGATGTGCAAGGCTTAGATTCTGTATTGCCTGATATTATATGCTTGCATTCACTAAAATCTGATGAAGCAAAAGAGGCGAGTGTGAAAGTGATGAAGGATATACAATGGACTTCATTTGATAATGCAAAGAAGCTTGTTAAGAAGGGTGTTGCAAGTGGGCCTGGCGACTTTTGGTTATTTGCTGGCTACGCCGGTTGGGGACCTAATCAACTCGCTGGTGAATTAGATAGAAAAAGTTGGTACATGTGTGCAACCGATAGTCAAACGCTGCTAACTGAACTTGCCAGACAAAGTAAAGGAGTTGACGTCAGAGAAGCTGGGTTAGATGTTTGGCAACTACTAATGGGTATGATTGGTAAAGAAGAAACTGCAAATGAATGCAGTGGTAGTTTCGATGATTATATGCTCAAAGAATGGAGTCTTGCTAATCTGGCACAGTCTGATCAAACGGGAGAGATAGGTATGACAAAGTCAATAACGGGAGGTATGGAAATAAGTAGTGGTTCGGTAGATCAACTCATGATGGATGCAGCACAGCTGGCACTATCACAGGATATCTCGGCGGGTACATTACTTCGAGCCTCGTCAGCTGATCGGTCTCCGTTTCTATTGACGAAACAAAACTTACATCATTCGTTAGTTTTAGTAGTGCTAGAAGATGACAATGTATCATTAGCTTGTATGCTCAATCACCCGGCTAACAAGGGATATGATGTGACAAACAGCAAGAGGGAGAGATCTTCTATACCAATACGATATGGAGGGGATTATGCGATAAAAGGGCAGGGTGCAATGATGTGGATCCATTGCTCCTCAAAGCTTGGAGAAACAGGGATTGGAGAACCGTTAGGTAAAGAATGTAGTATCTACAAATGTACAGAGGAAGATGCAAAGAGTGCAATATCATGTGGTGTAGCCAATGAAGACGACTTCCTAATCACTAGTGGTCTAATGGTATGGCCAAAACGGTTAGGTGGTTCTCTTTCCGATGAGGTAAAGCAGGGTACATTTGAAGTGGTTGACTCGGCAAAGATAAAAGACGTGTTTCAAACATTACAAAAGCAAGAAGTGTTGAGCAAAGATAATTTAGAACGGAACCTTGAGATATCCAATGAAGCTTGGGTGAAGTCAGCAAGATCAGATAAGTCTCCGACAAGAGATGATAAGAGCACTCTGACGGTTGGTATCGGTGAAGGTTTTGATGAAGATGACGAAAGCTTCGTATTCAATACTGACAAGAAGGTTTCAGAGCTGTCCAAAGAAGCACAGACAAAGTGGGTCGCTACCTTTCTTCTTGGAGAGCCATGAGCCTGCCATTAGCCGAGCCTTTAGCCGAGCCTTCAAAAAATTCGTGTATCTACGGCCAGACTACTGTCACATGACCACCATTATGTAAGAAGTTAGATATGCCAACATTATAGCTAATCACTATAACTATAAATACATCTCTTTTATAGATATATCAGATAGTTTATATCCAATTATGGGCTTTTGTTTTGAGGAATATGTATATCATATATCTATGTTACACATTTGCTTAGTCTATCATGTGTGTGTTGGCCCTCTACCAAACTAATTTAACACTCTATTTAATATAAAATTTGCTCTAGAATATGATCCTCTTATCAGATATTAGCTAACTCCTTGTACATACATAGCAAAGGCATCTGAAGTTGTCCCCCAAAAAATCTACAAAAAGTGTCAGAGACGGTATCCTTCATATCATTTTTTGTCATTTTTCATCACTTTGATTTCCAATCTCAGTTATCACCTCTCTAGAGCTCAGAAGGCGTATATTATACCAAATACATGGGCTTTATATAAGAAACGTGAGTACCTATGTGTCATGCGCCACGGTTAGGCGCCGTGCTGCTATTTATTACTTTGTTGTTGGCCGCTGTATGTGTTATTTTTAGCAAAGTCAGAAATTTTATGCCTAGGGTGTGATTTAGGTGCATGTGGCTATAAAAGGTCGGATATGGACATGATATCCTTTGACTAGACGTAAGAAGAATATACAGCGTATTGATCATACACACCGGGAGGTTAGGCTGAGCTGGCTACGCATATATCCTTTGGATAAAGGCATGCGGTCTCTACGGAAATTGGTACTTATGTGCTCGAGGGACGATGTACATCATACGTGATTAAATATGGGCATGTTATCCTTCGATTAGACACCCCATACCAATTGCATATGCCTTTACGGCACCCAGAGACTGTACTACGAATCTGGTTTTACCATCCGCCGTCGGCATCATGGCAAGAAGGTAAGTTTGCACATATAAATGATTCATTTTTCTGCACCGGCATTGTACCCACCTTCCCATTACTCGCTCCCAACAGCCGCCTGGTACACGAAAATGCTATGGGTATACACACATCATTATACTTAGCTTCCACACAAACAACAAGGTTGAGGCTAACCTACAAGTCCTTCTCCTAACACCAAAGTTAGGTTCATCATCATCCGAAATTCACGTGTACCTTATGGTTGGAGGTCTTATACCCTTCTGTACATCTCTATACTGCTTCTGATATCTTTTCAGATATTGGAGAGTACCTCTGTACACTGTGGATGGTAGTTTCTGGATAGATGTTTGAGAATATGAAGGTGTATCTTTGTGCATATCTTATGCTCATGTGATAGTTGGTATGATATATCCCTTAAGGTCAAGATACTGCACCCAATATGACAATCTTTTGTATCATTATGTTGTTCTTCGTATGTCTTGGGTATATGAGATCATGTGAAGTCTATTTTCTGGCCTTGGTGGTTGATAACATATGATATGTTCACTATGTATGTATGTTTATGTATGTTGTGGTGGTGTTCTTTTTTTTGTTTGGCAGCGTTACAAAGGCGGTATAATACTTTTCAAAAGGCATTTCTATTCATCTAGAACGGTGTTGTATTGATACAGTGTGGATGTGGTTGTCATTGGAAGCAGGCAAGAGGTAAATCGAGTATCGTCGGCAACGTGATCTAGGTTGTTCGTGGGAATAATATTGTTTTAACTGCCACCTGCTCACTTTGATAAGCATCTCATATGATGGATCTCTATTTATTATTCTCACAACCATGAACTGCCACCACATACTAACATACTCATCGACTGTCTATATCTTCTATCCCGACTGACGGCGGTTTTTCTTTGATATCATGTTGCTTTACTTCTTAGGAAGGAGGACATGCCGCCAACATTTGCACAGGGAGAAGCACGATGGGATTTACTCCAAGACCGTGGTTTCTTTGATATGGAGGAGGGTTATCCTACAGATACCCATTACAATAGTAAAGATACAGATAATAATTGGTGGGATGCATTTGAATACATAATGACATCAGAAGGAAAGCCTGCTGTCGCAAAGAAAGTAAAAGGCAACAGAAACAACAAAGCCAAGAGTTCGAATGCTATGCGTACTTGGGCGAATATCGGTAGGACAGCAAGTGGAGTTTGGAAATTACCACGTTCACGTCCAAAGAAGAAAGTGAAGAAACAATCTACTCAGCTAGAAATGGACACCAAGTTATCATCATTGAGATCGTTTTTAGGTGGTTTTGCAAAGCATTTTGCCGATGAGACGGGTATTGAAAATACAGTTGTTCTACCAATGATGTATAGCACGACTACCTGTTCACAGTTGTTACAGGAACATGATAATGAAACACATAAAAATCTTGTACATTTGACCACTTTGGTCACAGGTTATAAAAGGTCAGCACCGGCTAAGAAGGCAGTTGATGGATTAATCCAAGATTTTGGATTAATGACAATGAACAAGTTTACTGAGAAATATGGTCAAGTGATTGAGGATTCTAATCATTTTGGATCGGTTGGGATGTGGCCTTGGCATGTGCTATTAGTATTAGAGTACAGCGATGCTCCAATTCCAGAGGATAAAATTCGTTACCCGCCTGTTGCAGTAGTGATGGAAATGGTTGAAGAGAAAGTAAATAATGATTATGCATTCTTATCATCAGTCACCTTGGATCAAGGAGTGGCTAATCGTGATATCATGCAAGAGTACTTTGACACTAACAATTTTCACAACATAGTGGTACCATACAAGGAGGCGATGAACAGTCGTCCTGATAATCCAAAAAGAGAATATCACAAAGTAGTGAAGGAGGTTTACAAATCTAGAAATTGCAACTGTAAGGCCCACTGCAAGGCACTTCGAAAGAATCAAGTAGAAGGCTCACTTTCCTGTCCAAGATTACATCCTACCACTACTCAATCCGATCATTTTACAGCAGAAGGTGTTCGTCTCAAGGCCCAGGATAACTCCGAAACAAGTATGAGAGATGGCTGGAAGCTCAATACCAGAGTTGGTAAGCACGAGCCGCATTTACAACAACTTTGTCCAATGCATCACGCCGCCAAGGACGCAGGACATAAGGCTCGTTTGATTGGTTGTGATAATGATGCCTTGAAAGAAGCAGAAGGGCAAAGTTACAGACTTTCAATTGTTGATGATGATGTTGATCTTGGGACCGTTTCTGGTATTGTCGTCGGACAGGGATACTCAAGGCGACACTTGACTCATTATGAAGTTGCTGTAGACCGTCGTGAAGGAGGAGCCTGCCTATACTCCGAATATCCATTCGATAAATTTGCTCCATCAGCTGTTCATGCTCATCATGAATTCGAAGAAAGCAAGGTTTGGCTTATCACCCCTTCATCCATTATTATTCAAGGTCCGGACGGTGAAGATGTTGAAGTGTCAATTCCTTTCGATTTGATTCTTGACACTGAAAAGCGTGGATCAATATCGCAAATCATTAGAGATGCCACATCATTGAAATCATATGTTGATTTGTCCGCCCGTGAGAGTTCTGTGACAAATGATATTCTCGGTTTGGACCACCATGAATACCATTATTTGGCGAGGAACCCAGATCTCCAACAACAACTTGGCGTTACCTTTTCACCAAAGGTCACTGTTAATGAGGGAGGAGAAGACGTGACTTATGTCGTGTTGCATCTACAAGAGTTACCAACTACCAATGATTTGTTCACAAGATGCATTAGTAACAAAGAAGATGTCACTTTATTTGAGGGTGTCAAATATGCACCTGGCAAGGCTGATATTTACTCTGCTGGTTTTGGTTTACAAAGTCTCATCAATAGCGCTCGTGCAGGGCTTAAGGTCATCACAGACAAAGGAATGTCTACTTGCTTGCTTGACTTTTGTGATGCATCAATTGTGTCTAACTTGTTCTGTATCTCGAAAGATGTGAATAAATCTGTATTGGAATATACTAAGAATACAAGCCGCAACCTCAGTATCAAGAAGTCACCAACCGAAGAAGAAGATGGAACCGAAGAAGATGATACTAGTGACGAGGTGGCACCTCCAAAGCAGAAGAAACAGAAGCAAGAGTCCGAGGATACTACTGATGAGCCAATGGATGAAGACCGTACTCTGAACATCCCTCCTATTGTTGTCAATCCTCCTGTAGTGGAACAACCTTCTACTAAACCTATCACGCCACCCAAAAAGTCTCTCGACCGCAGTTATCTCTTCCTTGATAAAGTTAGAGCTGTTGCAAATCGTGAGGGTGGCTGGGTGGTTAATGGAGGATGGGATGCCGTTGCCAAAGCGCTGAACTGGAACACATGGGGTGATGCCAAATGTAAGAATGAGTTTGCTCGTTTGATGAAGACAGTACCGGGCATTGTCGATAGCAAGCTTACCAAAAAGCAGGTCAAGGTAGTATCAGAGGCTTGATTACGTTAGTCAGGTAGGGTGCTACTATACTTTCAAAGAGAGATACGATACTATGAGATGATTAGACAAAAGCGTAGACTATTGTAATGACTAATAAGGATGCTTTTGAACCATCAATGACGTGTCACTTGCCAAGCTACAAATCCTCTTACATGCAGGAAATAATACGGTAAAGAATCTGTATGTCATAAATGAAGTTGCTGTAATTGTGACTTTTAATACACGACATCTGTCTATATATAAAACAAAACAATATTCCATTGCCGCACACAATCATAGCCTCAGAGCCCTTACTCAGCCCCACAATAGCTTCTTGAGGGGGATAACAGCTTTGGGGGTAATGAATACACTCCATCGCAAGTATTCACTCTCATAAAAGATCTTATTCACCTTGTACACAGCATACGACACAACAATAACTTGCCACCAAACAGACTTGATATTGTTACTGTGTCTCAATACTCTACACACAGAAAGGCCAACTCCGAAGAAGACCAAGGCATAAACGGCAAGAATACAAACAAACTGAAGTATTAACGCTGTGCTGAACAACACAAGGCCTGTCACGACAAGCTCCTGCCAAATAGAAAGAGGAAGAGGAGGGAGATACCCAAAGCTGTGCAGACCGACAAAAAAGAGGCGATTCATCAGGCGTACACTTCGATCAATTCTGTATTCATCTCGTAGATGTTTCCACGCTGCATATACGATGCATGTTTGTAATTCTGTTAGCTGATATTAAAGACAAATAATATGAGTTAATACATGAAATGTACAACTTAACAAAACAAAACAAAACGTTGCTTACCAACATCATCTCACTCTTTTCATCCTTCTCTTGAGGCTTTTTAGGTAACTTAAAGAATTTGATTAGATTTGTTTGGTTGTCCTTATCAATGCGGTAGACATTTGTGTTTCGCTTGCCAGGTACTCTCTTGATGATGCCATATCCTGCTAGCTTGAGAATTTCTCCTCTCGACTCATCACCACCCAACGCTTCAAAAGAGAGCAAGTTGTGGTGTAGAAGAGAAATCTTCCACATGAGCTTGGCCAATCCCTTCTTCCTACCAATATACCAACACTTTGCTTTGAACGAAGGCACATGTATTGATATACTCTTTGCTGTTTTCGAGTCTAATCTGCTAGCTCTTTTCTCCTCTCGTTCACGCTCGCAATCAGAGCAATCACATCCACAATCGGAATCATCATCCTCACTATCATCGAGTAGCACTGTCTTAAGACCCTTAATCTTGACAAGGAGAACGTCTCGACAGCGTGGACATTCACAAAACCGGCGATTGTCACTCTGAACACTTTTTGAGTAGAATTTACGCACGGGGTACTCATCCGGTTCATCGTCATACGATCGGTACTCCCCAGTATTGACTGAGTCTGCTCTTGTGACAGCTAATTTGAGAATGCAAGCGGCACAGAACCGTGTCGAGGATTTTTCTTCTCTCCCCTTTGTACCACAACACGGTAGTGTTACTAGCCTTCTCCATTTATGAGTTGGCTCATCAATACGGAAACAAGCAGCACATCGTGCAGTACCGCATTCTTCAAGATCTCCCTCGTCACTGTCCTCCTCATCGTCATCAGGTCGAATTCTTGAGCAAAGATTCTCCTGTGGTCGACGGCTTGATCGTCGTGCCATTTCACTCATATGATTTAGAAATCCTGCAAACATCTGTGAAGGATGATATGGACCAGAGTCGTCATCATCATCTTCCTCTGAATCATCATCATCATCTGTATTGATCCCATCCGTAGTACGTCCAGAGGAATTATATAAAGTTTTAGATTTCTAGTTCAATAACTCTATTGGAATAAATCTTTCAACTTACCAAGTTGCTCCATTCGACCAATGGCATTCATGGCATCTCCAATACCAAGGCCGGGTAGGCCAGGGTTAGAAGATGCAGGTGTAGGCCTAGTAAAGCTGAAGGGTGTACGTGTAGTTGATGAACTTGTCGTTGTTTGGGTATTAGTACCAAATGGGCCAGGGAGTCCAGTTCGATGAGTAGTAGATGCACTTGTCGGGTTTGTTTGGGTGTTACTACTACCAGTAGCAGTTCCACCACCTCCAAATGATAGTCCATTTGAAATACCGTCACTATCTGAATCATTATCTTCTGTTTGTGCATATAAATAAACACCCCACATTCACCATTTATAATAAAACAGGCAATTGAAGATTTAATGGTTGAGACACATAATGATATGTTTGTGTCTAATACTGCAATACCACATGATAAAGAAATGGTAAACAGAACTGCACTACACAATATGTTAATACTCACCTAATGCACCAAATCTGTTTCCAGTCCTATTACTACTACCATTATTTCTTCCTCTTCTTGCAGTACTTAATGTTGCTGAATTCGCAGTATTATCAATATCCTCCAATGGCGGCATAGATTCGTCATCACTATCTGATACCTCTCCAGAACGCTGGGAACCACTACGAGTAGCAGCTGTAGTAGATGAAGGATTATTATTATTGGCTTGTTGAAGAAACCCAATAGCATTCGTTAAATTATTGGGATCTGACTGAGGCGGTCGCCTTGCCCTAATAATTCTCCTACGAGGATTAACCTCAGATGGTGGAACAAATAAATCACCAGCGGGTGAACATCCTGGACAGTTGCAATCATCCTCACAATTTCCACTGCCTCCGGTGGTTGTGTAAGTTGGTAAATTTGACATAATAATTCGAGTAGGTGCACCTTATAAATTTTGTATAAAATATTCAAGTTGGTATTTGTATTTTTAGTATTATAATTTGTTGTAGATTGGATAAACTCCGGACAACTGCAACCTATATGCGAGTAGGTGCACCTTATCAATTTTTTGTAGTTCAAGTTATGTGTATATAATTTGTTTAATGTATTAATAATTTGTGGTGGGTTGGATTAACTCAACTGCAACCGATAAAAGAGCGTAATAAAGTCTTATTAGATGTTATTAAACAATATACTTGCAATATGCCGGCCTTATTGACTTCGTCATAATTTGGATACCTTTAATTTGCTATGAGAGGGGGGTATTTATCCCCGATAAAATATGCGCCCTTTTAATTGTCGTATTATGTTACTGCTTCATGTTGTTGTCTTTTGGTATATAGGCTAGGAGGACAATACATGTAGACATAGATAAGAAGGTGAGCGAAATAGTGTATAGTATCTTTAGTCTTTGTCTCTTTGTGGTTCATCTATGAGAGAATAAACTCGACTCAAGATGTTTGACACAGCTGCAAGAGAATCTAAGAGAATGCCCAGACTTTAAACCAAAGATCTCGAAGTTGAGGTTGTCATCACTCTTTGATTGCATTCGCGGTATGCCTATGCTTTCTGTTTATGGTCTTACTGTGAATGAGCTACGTGAGATTTATAATGAAGAAACGGCATTATACAAGCGTTATCTCCTTGTTGGTGGGGTACGGACTGTCCGTACCTATTTTTGCACTTTTTCAAATGCTAATATCTCAGCTTCTAGATCGTTTCTAGGCAATCTAGAGTGCGCCATCGTGTTCTCCACCCTCGAATTGTACGGATAACATCATCTTAGCACTATTGATGTGTACAACTTATCGAGTTATCGACCTTCAAAGTTCACCATTGCAAAAACTCAAAAAAGGCATCCGTACCTATTTGTCAAAAGTTATGACATCGATAACTCCACAACCACAATGAATCAGCAGGCCTATGGTGGCTCTAAATGACGGCAATAACATGGACAGCGGTATGTGACCCTCGATAGCGGCCAATAATTAAGGTGGATTTAATTATTTAATTTAAAGTACATCAACCCATGATTTCGACCCCATCATCACCCTCTACTAAGCAGCCTCTACTACTCGCCACCAACGCCGCCGATAACCCCACAAACTTCATAGATGTTGAAAATGATATTAATGATGAGATTGACGGCGGCAGTACGGTAGGAATAGCCGCATAGGAGGCTGCAGACGACATAATTAAGTAGAGGTGACGATTAGCAACCAAAATTGACAACCGCCCTCCACTAACATATGGATTAAATTAAATATACGCAATATCAATACCCCACAACTTACAGCCACCTCAACCTAGTTATACTTAAGACGTCTGTAATTGGATTTGCTGTACAAATCATTATATTTAATGTTCTATCTATTAATTACTCACAATAAAAAAAATATCAAAATTCATGGTACACCCTTACTTAGAATTAATATAACTCGACAACCAATGGTCCTATAAACAAAAATGGTGCAGTATATTGAAGCCAAGATGTTGCTTAACAATCCTGTATGCCGCAATATGGTGTATGATGATGGGAAAGGCGTCTATTTCACTGCTAAAGATAGGTACGGACTGTCCGTACCTAGGATACCACCAATAAGGAGATAAAGGGAAGTACCCAGATGATGAATTTTCAGCTCTAATTGTACAATTACAGCAACGTAAAGACTGAGCCGAAAAGAGGTTTTGCATCAAGACTAATTGGAATACATTTACAAATCAATTTGTTGTTGAGTAAAATTGAAATTGAAGTTGGTAGCGCTGATGCCATTGTTTTGAGTTTTCGAGTATAGACCTTGCAACTAATAACAATATATATTTATCACTTCTTCTCATCATTCATCTCTATTATATTTTTTACTTTACTAACCAATATAAAAATACCATAACAAATACAACAAAACATACCAAGTAACACATGTGTTTAGCTCCACCTCTTTCTAACATAACACCCATCCGTTGTAAACTACCCGTTAACATATCACCAACATTTGTAAATCCATCACCCATATTATCTAATAATGAATTCTGTTCCTGTACCTCATTACCAATATCAATAGTTAATCCCTTCAATCTAGCAACCTGGTCTGATAATTCTGATATACGATCATTATTCTGTTGTTCCATTATATTTGCATTAGCATCATGTGAGGACATACCACCTCCTCTACCTCCTCTTCCAGATTCCATATTCCCGTACATGTCGCCTGAACTTCCGTTTGGTCGTTTTCGCATTTGTTTATTACTCAGATTAGTTGTGTTGTTGTCGAGGTTGGAGTTTGTGGGGTTGGAGTTTTGTTTCATTAATTATTGCAATAAAGTATATCGTATACCGTTACAATTTGATAGATTGAATAAGGTTTGTTTAGTGGCGATTCGCAACTTGTTATGTTGTTTAGAGACGGATAGTAGTAGGTATGTAGTGTAGTAAAAGGAAGAGGCGGCGGCAACAACAATATCGCATGTAATGAAAGTGACTGCAGCACAGACTTTCCTATTAGCATTAGACGTTACTGTAATAACTTCTCTATCTTATTTGCAATTCAAACTTCTCTTTCCATTATATTTGAGGCCTATAGTGTCGAGTACCACTACAGGCCTCAGATTTCAAAAGACATCAATGACAGTGCTGTAGATTTTACTTCAAGCCAATATATACTACTATTGGGCTCAATGTTCCTCCCCTTATGAATGATATGATATAATTAGTATATAATTGCAACTCTATACAGTCTACAAAAAGCATCAACAACCATGATACAACATCTCGTTTCACCCTTGTCAAGAAATCTTCTTGGCACAACTATCATTCGACGTCAACAACCATCTACTACAGCTACAACTTCACTACCATACATATCACCAATCAATATCACACGATCATTAGCATCATTGCCATTGCAACATGAAGAAGAAGAACCAGCACAAAATAGTGTTAGTCATTCACTACTCATACTAGGCAAGCCAGGTGGTGGTAAGGGAACAATATCCAAAAAGATTTTAAATGATTTTCCACAATTTAGACATGTTAGTACTGGTGATGAATTGAGACAACATGTTCGGAATGGTACTGAATTAGGTAAGGAGGCTAAGAAATATATGGATGGTAAGTATATGTTTTATTGTATAGTGATGTTGTGCACAATATCTTATTTGGTATCCTCTCCTGTCTAAACATTCTTATGCATATCTTTTTTATACAATGAATATACAATAGCTGGTAGTTTAGTACCAGATAATGTAATGATTAAAATGGTTATGAGTGATGCAGTTGAGGCAATTAAGAATGGACAATCACTACTACTCGATGGCTTCCCCCGCACAATGGAACAGGCAGTAGCACTTGATAAAAATCTTGATGTTGATTTAGTTATTAATTTATGTGTACCGAATGAAACAATTATTGAACGTATCTCTGATAGGTGGATCCACCCAGCTTCAGGTCGGGTATATAGTTATTCGTATCAACCACCGAAAGTTAAAGGATTGGATGATGAGACTGGTGAAGAATTAGTACAGCGAGATGATGATAAGCCAGAGAGTGTATTGAATAGATTGAATAAGTATGATAATGTAACAAAGCCATTGGTGAAGTATTATGAAGAGAAGGGAGTTATTCAAACATTTCGAGGAACAGAGAGTGATGTCATTTATCCGGAAGTGCAAAAGTGGTTGGGTCATCAATTGGCTGAGGCAGAGATGGATCGACTTCAATTTGAACATGGGCAATAGATTTTTGATATATAATATATATCTTTTCTTATTATGCAAGAAGATTGAAAGCTTTTGTTTGCAGAGATGTACAAAGTATGTGTTGGCAACTTATTTGTTGCTCCTGTATTGTTTTTACTTAAATTTAGTGAGAGACTTTAACCCAAAGCTTTATGTACACTTATCTATCAACATATAGAATCTACACTACTTAAATCTATCTACGCAATCACTTCAACCTCGGTTGCCTCTGTTGCACTGCTTGAGCTACCCATTGCCATCACTTGCGTCTGATCTAAACCTGGTGCTAGGATTTTGAGATAGCGATCAAAGTATAGACTTTGTTTCACAAGTAATCCAAACTCTCTTGGAAGCTTTAAACCATTGTCCTCTGTCACGTCTACAATCTTTAGTAACATACCAGTAACTTCATCCTCATCAAAAGAAATAGAAGCTGAGACAGTGCCGTCGTTTCCCATGCCTACTGCAATCTCATCTGGGCTAACTTTAGCCATATCGTTCATAACCTGCTCAATATCTCTTCCGAACTTCTTTACATCTATGTCTGTATCAGTTGCTCCCATATTACACAATGCAGTTGCCATGCCTTCGTAGTCTCCTAATGTCATGCTTGTGCTTAGTTCATTTACAGCCGTGAAAGTCTTCTCATTAACTCTACCAACCATTCCAAAATCTATAAAGGAATAAGGACACATGGTTAGTGATGTGTAGTTGTGCATAATCTTGAATGGTATCCTTTTTTGTTTTGTGCAAAAGATATGTTCTTTTTTCTTACCTATAAATCCTACCCGCCCATCATCCAACACAAGAAGATTGCCACTGTGTACGTCTGCATGAAACCATGGCATCTCCATAACACTCGTGGTCCATGTGTTCAAAGCGGTAACTATTAAACTCTCAGGATCGTTAGTAAATTCTTTGATTGACTCGGCATCCACCATAGACACGCCTTTAAGTCGTTCCATTGTTAGTACCTTTTTTGAAGTTAAATCTCTATAAACCTTTGGAGCAGTTACCGTATCAGTCATGCCCTGATCAGATAAGAACTGACGAAACTCCTCAATGTTGGTTGCTTCTTTATTGAAATCTAACTCTTCCAACATGCTACTTTTGACGTCAGTAGCAACTGCACTTAGACTAGTACGTTCAAAGTCAGGCTGTAGAAACTCTAGTACTCTTGATGCAATGTATATGAAGTTCAGATCTGCCTTTAGTAAATCATCGATTTGTGGCTTTTGTACCTTGATTACTACTTCTTCTCCTGTCTTTAGTTTTGCAGCATGTACTTGAGCAATTGATGCTGATGCCAATGGAGTTTTATCAATTGATGCAAAGTTGTTTGATATCGGACCTAAATCATTCTCAATAATTGACTGTACTACCTTCCACTGTATGGGTTCTGTACTATCCAAACATTTCTGAAACTCCAATACATATTCTTTTGGAAATAATGAAGGACTACTGGCAACAAATTGTCCCAATTTGATATATGTTGCACCTAATCTTTCAAATAGTTTACGAAGTGCTACTGGTGCCGAGAATTCCTCGGCTGTACGACCAGGTCGTTGTATAGGTGAAAAATCCTGCAATGTTCGTGTAATTGCAACATATGCCTGTATTGTTCTGGATGGGGCCGCTCTTGGGCCCGCTTCATATGCCGCCTGAACGATATCACGTAGTAAGGACACCGCTTCCTCTGATGATCTATCCTGGAGTGTTCTCTTAGGGGTACGAGTAGTAGTGGATGTTGTTGAACTAGTTGACATAGCTATTGGCTGCATTTTCAGTGTAGGTTTTGAAGGAGCTACAAATGCTGACACAGAAGACGATGCGGCCAGTGCCGCAAGCAGAGATAGGCTGTATTTCACCATTGTTATTATCCTTTGATAATGTAGTAATTCCTCCTATTTGGTGGTAAATAATGGCTCTATGTAGAGTAGTTGGTCGACCTTCATGATGAGTCAGTGTTGAATAAAAGTGGATTTTACACTCTCATAATTTTTTCAAGGATACCGATGGGGTATCCTTAGTTCGAAACATGCAACTGATAGGCGGAGTCTCCTTCAATGCAATGCTGTAATTATTAGCTGAGATTACCCTAACGTCTACTTTGTTAGCTCTATCACCCAAAACTTTCACATCTCTCTCAATTGGAACAAGTTATGAATAAGATTCCTGCAAGTTTTGTCGGTCAAAAGGGGATAGTGATCTAATAGTACTTTGTAGCCAAGGATATGCGGTCAATCCTCCTTCCAAACGCAAAATGCTGTATATGATGTTATCTGAGGTTACCTTTAAGGTCTACTTTATTCGCTTTACCACTCAAATGCATGATTCCAGAAAGATTTGTCGATACAAAATAGTATCCTTGAACTATCTCTATGTGCAATGTGCTACAGCATGTAATAACCTTCCCATTGCTCATCAATTTGCAACATATACATGTGATTTTTCATCAGCGCCTTCTCGTAGATCACTCAATTGTTTCAGAAGCTCAAATAGCATATTATTAAACCAAGCAGCAAACATATACTTCTCATCATCTTCTTCATACCAGTATGAGATGCCGATGATGTAGTATCCTTTTTCTTGTATGTATTGCACTTCTCTCGGTTCTCAATAATAACTTTACCACCATTTTCTTCAGTCAGTTGTACATCTAATGATTGTCCGCTTTGTAATCGTCCCACTAATCTAGAGCCGATCCTATTGATACATCCAGTAACAACTATTGATCCTCTATCATTAACTTTCCATGATCCGTAGAAAGATCCTCCATGAACATGTATATGAGCTTCGCCGTGACAATGTAATGAATATCCGTCCATTATACTACCACTACCTGAAATAAACTTTCCTCCGTATATTGTAATGTTAGAACCAAAGTACTGGGATACTAAAGCATCTCCTCCTCGATTTTGATAATCAACATCATACTCATCGTATATAAGATTATCACTCGTATCAGCAGCTCCATTATTGCCACCTCGAACAGTCACTCCTTCGTAGAATATTGCAGTACTAGCACTTCCTACAATAATACCGGCGCCGGGTATAGGATGATCCGACGATGCATCACCACTAATGATATCGCCACCAGTAGCATTCAAAGTACTACTCATTTGCAATTGTATAGCACTATAATCTGACGGTGAACGTATAGTATAATCACCTGATGGAAGAATTAGTGTTGATGATGCCCGGAGTATTATTGCTTCATTTGTATTAGTTGTAATGGTGTGTTTTTGACCATCGTTATATAATATTGTTGCAGATGTAAAATAATTTGACGATGTACATAATGATAAGATTAGTAGAAATAATAAATGAAACATCGTACTATATGCCGTAACTCTAAACACGGCAGATGTGGTGGCACTACTGCTGCTGTAGTTTCTCTAAATACCACATTATCAATTATCAAGTCTATGATTATCGTACCTCTAGAGAGAGAGAGCCGCCTTATTGCCTATCAGTTTTTCACTCTTTATGTCAAAATGATATTTTGGTATCTAGAGAGGTTCGTTAGGAGGATAGGTTTATCATTGTCGACTACTAACATACTGTCTCTAGCTCGCTGATATAATGATATTCCGCCGTCCGAAATCCTACTCAATAACATTAAATAGAGCTCATGATTTACTAAAGATTCCCAAATCATCTAACACTAACACTGCAATAGAAAATGACATCGTAAACAACAGGCCATCACGAGAACAGATACAGAGTGCATTCCGAACAGCTGCTAAACTCCATCATCCCGATCTTATCAATACTAATTCAAAGATTAAGATGAATGATACAAATATATTTAGAGAATGTCATGAGGCACGTGAGTTGCTACTAGATTATTATATAAGAAGAAAGTTTGTACACCCAGAGATATTGCAATCGGCCAAAGATAAACCTCCACCAGATTACATGGAAGAAGGATCATGGTCATCAGTATTGAATAGTATAAAGAGCAATAGATCGTTTCAAGTTGAAGCATGCATGAGGCTCTCTCTATGCTTGGCGTTGGCTGTGGGCACATACATGCATGATCTGAATAAGCCCAAGAGGTTAGAGATGCAGAAAAGAAGAAGAGATGCTCAGTATGCCCAATTTGGACCACAGCCACGATATTGACTGTGAGTGTTATGAGGTATTGAGGAATGGATATTCTTATCAACGTTTATATATAGATGATAGTATTTTCTGCGATCAGAAAGCTCAACACAAACAATAATGGAGGCATCTTAGTTGCATCCTCGACACTCAATATCATTAAAGTCAGCTTCGGTATGTGTACAGTATGGTGGGGAGACTGCTGTGGATACAGCCAGACCAACAAATACCTTCTAATCCATATCAATTGAAAAAGATAGCTTTGGGCATTGAATTTCGTTCCTATCACATGAATCGATACCTTCGTATGCATAGGAGGCTGAAAAGGTATTCCTATCGTCTCGGACAAGTGTAATCCATAAACACTTGACGTCTGGGCTACCATCGAAATCATCAAAAGTATCTCCTCCTGTAACATTCCTATATGAATATTCAGCTTGACCCATTGGTGAATGTGATACAAAGATATTCCTGGAAAACGGATCCAAGCTATCACGAACCATGAGTCCAACTCTTCCAAAGTATAAGGGAATACCGGCCTTGTCCTCGCCATCACAAGCAACACCACAAACACGAGATGAGAGCGAAAAGCTTTCACTTGTAATCTCTTTGTATACAAAGCGGAGTGTATCACCCAATTCGGGATCATACGGTGGGTCGTCTCCATTGTCTTTCAGAGTGTAACAATCAGGTTGAGCACACTTGTTTGTAAAGCCTGGACCGTTATGAAGTAGAACATCTCCAATATCTTGACTGTCGTCGATTACAAACTCTGGGACAGTTGGATCAACACAAGAAGACCTAACTGTTTTGAATTGCTTGTTAGATTTGGCAATAGCTGTGAACGTCTTATACGCTTTGGATGTCTTGGAACTCTTTGTGAATGCGTGGGTTCTCATGCTTAGGCTTTGGAGTGGTTGTGCTGCTCCCTTTCTGTAAGAAGCCACCTTGGTCAAGGCGAGTAGTGTACATAATGTGCCGGTATTCATAGTATTATAGTGGATTGTAAGTGGGGATAGTGAATTGAAACTGAAGTTAGTTGAGCTGGTTATAACAATATTTATGTGCTCTTATCAGATATAATCTGTTCAGTTTCGTTGAAATCAGCAAGAGTCCCGCATGATTGGTTGGTATCCCCGATCCCCCATTAATTACACTCTCACTTTAGTTCACTGGTAAGAATGAGAGCTTGCTGTGTAGATGTATAAAGTATGGAAACAACAATAGCAGTAACGGTGTCTTCGATTAGCTAGGTTCTCACTAATCAAAAGTTGTGTTTATGTTTACTCTATATCTTACATCCACAGAATTACTCTTCACTACAACAATCGAATTCATATGTTCAAACTCTGCGTCTTCTAAGGTTGTTCTGTTCTACTTCTGTAGCTTCATCTTGGTTCTCATTCTCTTCAATTTGTACATTTGTATCATCCGGTTGCTCATCTTTTATCACGTCATTTTGTTCCTCTCCCTCGACCAAAGGAGCATCTCCGGTATCCTCAGTAGATTGTTCAATTGTGTCAGGTTGATTCTCTCCCTCTGCAGGTGGTTCAACTTCTGAGGATTCTCCGGCTTCTATTGTTTCATTTTCGACCTGTTCTTCCCCGTCTACAGGCTGTTCAGCTTCTAGTGAGTCCTCCTCGACTTGCACATCTCCTCTATCCTCCTCATCTCCCCCATCTTGGTTATCCTCATCGGGCTCTGGAACAACAACATGTGTGAGAAATGGCTCTTCTTCTGGTACTTCCTCCTCTTCTACTACTTCTAATTCTGGTGGGCTTTCATCTGCTAATCCTGAGACTCGATTTATAGTTTGTTTGATTTCAGATATTGCATTCTGATGCAAGGCAGTTTCCTGATAAGCCTTTTGAGTCATTTCAGCGGCCAGTTGTATATGTGTTTTGTATTCATCATGAGCCTTCTTCAATAACGCATCTCTTTCTTTTGTCAAGTCTACTAACTTTTGATTTAGATTCTCGACATTTTGTGTTAATTGCGTTTGGGTAGTTGATTGTTTTTCTTCGAGAGATGTGTATTGTTCTTGCAGTGTTGTTATCTTTTCATTTGCTACTGTTATTGTCTTCTGTGCTTCGGCCAGTTGTTTCTCTGACTCTTTCAGTGCTACACTACCTCGATGACTGATAATGGATGGTAGGAGTACACCAATAAATAACATACCAACCATCAATAGAATAGTCAGAGGCGATCGTCGGATTAGCTTGTCGTTACCTTTCATCTTGTATGTAAATTGATGTATAATTTATGTTTACTTCGCCAGCGGAGTACCTTCAACTCGACAATATACAATTAATCAAAGAGTACTAGTGGCGGTTACTGGCTCATAATTGATTGCAATAGGCGTCTCTATCTAAGGGCAATACTAATATCACATGAGAAAGATATGAAGTAAAAAAATGACAAAGATATTGCGGTATCCTTTCAAAAGAGAGCGATAAAGATCAGTCTTCTTACGATAAAATGGTCTTAGATAGATGATATAGTTGTACTCTAGGCTTGTTCGGCTTAATTAAACACATATCAATATGTTTTGCATCGATAAGCTTCAACTTCCTCCAAATAGGCCGCGGCTTCTCTGACTAAAGATACATCTTTTGCTTCATCCAATATACGAGCACAAGCCATGACCTCATCTTCTTGTGGTGACATGGCTGCATACAATAGAGGATATTCTTTACAATGCATTTGGTCAACAGCTTGTCGCTTTGGAGTTTGGGTTGTTCTTGCCCAAGAGGCCTCAATCTGCTGATAGTCTACTATCACTGGACCATCGTCATCTTCTTCCTCCTCGTCCATTTCATGTTGGTCGCTAGTTCTTTCTAGATTGTTTTCGTCTTCATAATCCTCGCCAGTAGCAGACCACAAGGCATCAGTCTCCATCTCGTCATCGTCATTATTATCATTCTCTGACAATAACAAATCTAAACCAAACCTCTCACGAACCATCAATCTCAACTTTTGTGATGTAGACTTTAAGCTCTCAATGCCTGCATCTCCATCACGCTTACGTTTACCCATATCAAATTCACACGCCTTACATAATCGTCGTAATGCACCAATCATAAAGTTATCTTCGCCACTTGAATATTCAACATCTTGGAAGAATTCTGTTTCAATACATGATAACTGATTGTATAGTATAGAGAGTAACTTTTGAAAGAAATGCGGGTGTTGAATGATCATGATATTGGATGATGCTGCTGCTGCTTTATCAGAAGTGGGTGAAATGGTCAATAATGAACACATGGATACAGCATCTCTCCAATGTTCTAATGATGCTTGACATTCAAGGAAAAGAAAGATGATGAATGATAATTCAAAATCAGCCAAGAAATTATGTTCACTCTTCTTCGCATTTCTATTGTTATCACCATCTTTGTCTCTACCATAATATCTACAAAGGACATCATTCAATATAAACTCTCCAGGGCTCTTCTTATTACTATTAGTATCATTATTATTAGCACCGAATAATAACCATGTTCGTTCGTGAGGTGATAACTTTGATAGATAAAAACGAGTGCCTGAATGTTGTGCGAGTTGGCGTGCATTGATTGTTGTGTCGATACATGGTATTGATGGGTATGAAATAGATTTACCATCTTCCATCTCATCCTCATTCTTTATTGTTGTGGTGATGTTATCTTGACCTTCTGAGGATGGTACAATCTTATCCCCAGTCGAGAGTTGATGATATTGTTGTAAAAATGTTGAATTAATCATTGATGTACGTTTATCCCAAGAAGGTAGATTGCTATTAGTGCCACTAATACTATTATTGTTTGAATTTGAGGGAGCAGCCATGAATTGATCATATGAAATTACAAATTGATGTAACTCCTTCCCCTCTTCCATTGCCAATGTTATATTCCTCAATGTTATTTCATCTAAAGCGGTATTGGATATTTCTTCAGTATATGAATCATACTTCCTTGCTAATATCCATTGATATCCAAGCTCATTTGCAATTGTTGTTGTTGTTGGTTGTGTTTGTGTATTGTCATTTGATATAACAAATCCTACCGGTAAAGTACGACAATCGCCACTATTGGTACTGTTTGCAGTATCTTCTTTTCTATTACCTGATCGAACAACAAGCAAATGAAAATCATTATCAGAGGATATGTTATTAATTATCCACAAACCACGATGAAAAGGAGATGATTGTTGTTGTGTGGATACCGCAGCAGTGGCCGAAGCAGATAATGAAGGGGTAACTCGAGTTACACCATCGAGAGTAATTGTAGAACTGGGAGGTACATCTAGTAGTATTATGCAGCCTCCTTTGGCGTGTGCTACGTCTGTTACCATCTTTGTTTGTTGCAGCTTGAGGCAGGTGTCATGTGGTCGCGTCGGTATCCTTCCCCCTTCTCTTGGTTGTGGGCCTCAAACTTCCGTACTTTTTGGTTGGGAGGGTGCCAATGTTATTGAATTGTTAATTGTTGGATGATATTAGCATTAGTGGTCGGGGGTATTTGGTGATCTGGTTATTGTTATAGAGCGTGTATTGAGTGCATATAAAGTCAGGTTTGATTGCAGCAAAAACTTATTCTACTAGTGAAGGTACCTTCGTAAAATTTCTGAGCAACTTGAACCATCATCTTTCTTTGTAGAGGGAGAAAGCACTGAAGTTGCTTGTAAACTGCATTGAGTTTAGACTTTGATTGCAGCAAAAACTTCGAGCTCACAAGTGAAAGTCTGTATATACCATAGCATTAGCTGGCGGTGATTAGATCATATTGAGTATTATATTATTCAGTTAGTAAAACTATACAGTCATTAATATGTCACGACGGAATAGTTCAGGAACTATTGCAAAGATATTACAAGATATAACCTGGGATGCTGGCTTGGGATTGAAATCAGTATTCAGAGGTTTGCATAAACAACGTAAAAAAACAAAGAATAGACCTCAACAGTATGTTAGGTTTGTGTATAAAGGCAATTTTTATAGGAGGCCAATAGCACCAAAACATAAGAAGAAACCTCCAGAGTTATTAAAGCTTCCTCCCGCTGGGCCTGCGGTAATTCCACAACCATTCATAACGCCACCGAATACAGTTTCAGTTGCAAAGAAAGTTGAAGAGCTAGTTGCAGCGAGTGCTGCTGGAAGTAGTAGTGGAAGTTCTAGCCAACAATCTACTTGGAGTTGGCGTTCATGGTGGAAGCTCAATGCACCATTAGTAATACTCAACCTTGGTTCGTTAGCCACACTTGCCGGTTTCACTAGAACCGATGTTATCGAACTTAGAAGTTTGGCAATTACAGGTAATACAAGTTTTGTTGTCTATTCATTACTAAGAGGACCCCCAATACAGTGGAATGTTCTTCTGTATCAGTTTTTATTTGCATCAGTTAATGCATACAACATTGTAGTTATATTGAATGAACGAGAAGGTAAAGTTCACTTATCACCAAGACAAGAGGAGATATATACTGAGCATTTTCAACCGCATGGTGTATCACCAAAGCAATTTGAAAAGGTAATGCAAACTGGTCAAGTGCGGATCATTAAGAAAGGAGAAGTGTTATCACGAGCAGGACAGTGCATGTCTCATGTAAAGCTTGTTGTTCGGGGTAATACTCGAGCCAATGTAATGGGAAGACACCTCACTGCAATGGGATCAATGAGAGGTAATCGAGTTTCAATGCAGGGTGGTGATAGTGGAGCTTGGATCGGTGAGATGGCGTTCTTGCAGTCAATGTGGGATAAAGAACATTCACCAAAAGTAATGCAAAAGAAGTTCTCTGGACTGAAGAAATCTAACAATGCAACAACAGCCACAGATGAAGATAACAACGATACAAAAGCTGATGCATCAGCTACAAATGGAACAATAATAAAGTCTGGTGGTAGTGCTCTCACTCACTTTGGTGATTCGGAGCAATCATATTGCGCTATCTCAACCATTGTAGCTGTTGAAGATATAGAGTTGATCGAATGGAGTTTTGAAGACATGGAAGCAGTGATGAAGACAAGCCGTGAGTTGCAAGATTCCATCACAAGAGCCATGACGGCGGCAATAGTAGGAAAGGTTGTCAACTTTATGGTAAGTCGGCAATCAGCTATGCCGAAATTTAGCACATTGATGGACAATTGGAAATCGAGTCAACGACGAGACAAAGATGATGATACCGATGAGGAAGATGATGAACAAGGAGTAGTCCATCCACCACCACCATTGGCTACTTCTGTGAAATGGCTGCTAGATAGTAGCAGATAATATGAGTTCTTTCGTTCTGTTTTATCTGTTAATGTGTACAAAGTGTAATCAGTTTAAGATCAAAAGTATATGCTACTCCTTCTTTGGTATTGCAAGCTGTCGCAACTTAATTACAAAATCTCTCCAATAGAATGCACAAGAGTATATGTTGCCATGATACTAAAGCTACATAAAGCTCTTCTCATACTAGCATCATTTGGTCTAGGTATTGTTGGTTGAGGTGATAGTGTGGGGAAATTTGTTGGTGCAGTTGACGGAGCAGTATCACACTCTTGTTCTGAAACTGAGATCAAGTCTACTCGCCCACCATTCCTCTCTCTAACTTTTACTTCGAGATAAGTTTCATCAACAAATGTTCCTGAGATTGTATTTGCTGTATCATTCTTCATAAAACATCCATAAAATGCAATTGTACTACTATCTCCAACCTCCATCTCCCCATTAAATGATCCTGAGTAGATGTGAACTGTAGCAGAATTTAAAACGTTGATACTCAGTCCGTCATCTCCATTAGAACCTTTACCTCCCGAGAATGTACCACCATAGATAAAGGCCTCAGTTCCGAATCCATGA
>Ga0214480_100240_pt1 | contig 27380 bp, 20 predicted proteins | sample M1_20Mar14CPVII9_3_FD_165042 | JGI IMG/M metagenome (GOLD analysis project Ga0214480, IMG submission 165042) | Marine eukaryotic communities from Monterey Bay, California, United States - M1_20Mar14CPVII9sort6BwellE17 | ecosystem: Environmental > Aquatic > Marine > Unclassified | place: USA... | reverse complement strand
ATTGGAGGGATGCGTCAGGAACTTGAACGTGCATCTAAGGAATTAGCATCACGTCATCGTGAATTACAGGATGCACAAACCAAGGCATCATCATCACGTAGAGATACGGATGAATTCAACGGCAAGCTAACACGTGTAATTGAAGTGGCACGTAAACTTGCACAGAATCAGAACATGGTTGAGAATGCCTTGATTGCCTTGAATGAGACTGAAACTCGGTTGAACTTTGCCAAGGGACAGGAGGTTAGTAAACTCCAATCGGCTACGTTACGTCGTGAGGATGCCAAGCACCGTCGTGATTTGTTACTCAAGGCTATTCAGTCTAATACCACCAAGGGACGGGAGATTGCCGAGGAGATTTCCAAGGTCCGTGCTGAGATTGGGTTGAATGAACAAGATTTAATGTCGGCACAGCAGATGGAGAGTCAGACTAAGTTACGTGTGGAAACTATTGAGCATGAGATGTCCATGGAGAGGACACGTCATACGGATGCGGTTGTGGATCTTGAAACAAAGGCTACGGAGATGGATGAGGCCAAGGTTAGCACCGCCCAGTCTATTGAGGATAAGAAGGCCATGATTGAAATCAAGAAGGCTGAGCTACGTAAGATTTGGGAGAAGTGCACTGAACTACGCAAGTCGGAGGGACATGATGGTAAGTGGAGAAGTTGTTAGTGTATTCTGTATGTATAGAATCATCTGCAGTCTGTAAACATGCAACTCGCTCACCTCTTCTTCCATATCCCAACCACTACTCTTTAGTCTTCCCTGAACCCAAGTGGGGAACGGAGCCAGCTCCTTCACTTGACGTGGCACGTGTCCGTCTTCGTGTCACTGATGAAGAGAAGGCCTTGGATGCCAAGAAGACCGAGCTTGTATCTCTAAGCAAGGATGTGTCTGCTTTGGATGCTCTCGTTGCTTCCAACACTGCCACGGCAGCTGAGAAACGTGAACGTGCTGAGGAATTGCAGAAGGAGGCTGTCAAGACTCGTGCCGAGGAGTCTGTACGTAAGGCTGATATTGCCAAGGCCGTGGAGGATGCCGACCTCGAATGTTCAGAGGTGGACAAGTTACGTGAATCCGTCAGGGATCTAACTGCCACTCAAGAGAAGAATGCCACAGACCTCAAGCTCAAGCTTGACAATGAGGAAGGAAACGTCTCAACCATGGAGGTTGAGATTTCCAGTACTCTTGAGGAGCTTGCGTCGATTGAGAAGCAGACCGCTAAGCATAAGGAAAGCGAGGCTAGCAAGAAGGTGAAGACTCTTGCCGAGATTGAGGGTGCCAAACGTCTAGCAGATATCATTAAGAAGGCATATGAACGTGCTCAGAAGGATGCGAACGATTTCAGTGCCCTTCCCGATGAAGAGCTTGCCACTGAGATGAAGCACTTGGATGAGACTGAGAAGGCTGCAATTGATGATGCCAATCGTGAACGTGATGAGATTATTGAGATGGAACCTATTCTGGAGAAGCTCAAGCTTGACTTCAACTCCGATGTATCCTTGGAGGAACAGAAGGAGGCAGGGATGAAGTTCTTACGTCAGCACTGTCAAGACTTCATTGAGACGGCCAAGAGCGAGCGAGCAGGAAAGTTTGCGTTAATTTGTTTTATTGTGTGTCATAGTATGTTCAATATAAGGTCTCGGTGACTTGAGTGCTTCATTTGAACGTAGTTTGTCTTTACTTGATTGTCTTTGTAAACCACATGTACTAACAGAAGTTCCTATCATCTCTCTTCATCTTTAGTGCGTGTTGAGCACGCGAAGGAAATATATTTGAAAGAGCAGAAGGCACTTCAAGAAGAAGAGATTCGTCGTGAAAATGAGGCCCAGGAGGCAAGGCTTGCTGAAGAAGAACGCTTGGCCGAGGAGGCTCGTATTCGTAAAGAAGAGGAGAAGGTAAGTAGTGCCGAGTTGCAGGTATCAACGTGTCAGTATATCCCATCACTCACATCACATGTACACATCTATCATATATTATCACAGGAGATGGTTGCTGCAGCAAAGTTAGCAGCAAGAAAGGAAAAAGAGTCCAAGCGTCGTGAAGCAATGGCAAACAAATTAAAACTCAAGAAGGATGAGGAAGTTGAGGCCAAGCGTCTTCAAGAGGAGGAGGAGGTAAGAGAGTAGTGTACTTTTCATATGCATATGTATATAATACACATCATGTGCTCACATCTTTCACTCATGTATACTTGCATCAACCTTACACACAGAAGGAAAGACGCGAGAATGCTGTGGCACTGGCTGCTGCAAATAAAGCAGCAGAGAAAAAGGAGAAGGATGCTGCCAAGAAAGCAAGGAAGGAGAAGGCCAAGGCTGAAGCTGTAAGTATATGTGGAAACTTGCCAGGATTTACGTTCTACTTTATTATATCATCTCACATGACTTGTTGCACTACTAAAGGAGCAAAGAAAAAAGGATGAGGAAAGATTTGCTGAATCAACCAAGGTGAGAGTGTGTTGTTCGGATTGTTTGCCTAACTTTGTTTGATAGACATGTACATGATCCCATCTTAAGCCTATTATAATTACAACAACACAACAGCGTCGTGTTGAAGCCGAGGCCAAGGCTCTCGATCAACGCCGTAAGGATCGTGAAGCTCGTAGGGAGCGCGAGCTTGAAAAGATGAGAGTGCGTAGTAAAGCCATGCAAGACAAACTAATGTCAGAGGAGAGAAAACACTCAACGTTGAGGGCAGAAGAGGAGAAGAAGAAAAAAGAGCGTAAACTTCGCGCTGAGCAAGAGAAGGAGAAGAAGCGTAAGCTTGAAAAGGAGAAGAAGGAAAAAGAGGACAAGCTCAAAGCTCAACAGAAGCGAAGTGCAGAGCGTAAGCGTCAAGAAGAGTCAGAGGCTGTAAGTATTACTTGGTGCATGCTTGTGTTTTAATTACTCGTCTGTTTGGTACCGATCTTTTTACTAACAATCATCGTTGTGTTGTACTAACCACAGAAAAAGATCAAAGACGATGCCAAGAAACGTGAAAGAGTATCTAAGTCAAAGTCCTATGGCAAGGCGGATGCGTCGAAGTCGAAGAGTATTAAGTCAACTAGCAAAGGCAAGGTTGATAGCAAGCAGAGCAGTCTTCGTGGATCTTCATCTGGTCGTGCCAAGAGTGCTATCAAGAGCAAAGATGATGGCAAGAAGAAACGTTCAAAGACTACTTCTCAGTCTGTTCGATTTGATGTAGCCGTGAAACCCAAGTTGGATATCTTCACCACCGATCGTGGCAACAAGGAGAACAAGAAGAGGAAGAGATCATCCAAGTCATCCAAAGCCGGTTCTCAATCTTCTGGTATTAGTACTTCTGAAGCCGGAGCCGGAAGACGTCGTAAGAAGCCTTCTGTTGGCGCTGGTAAGAGCAAGGGCAAGGCTAGTAAGTTAGCCCTGAAGAGCTTTGATGATGGTGCTGGCTTTTTGTAAGCATCACTGTTGTATGAGAAATAGTGGTGATTAATCAAGTCCAAAGAGTGAGATTGGATCTTGCTCTCGATTGAAGCTTGTTTTGTATTTGAAAAGAAAGTAAGAGGTGTTGTTCACTCTCCTCTATGATGTACTACATCAGTTCTATCAGTTAGATACTGTGTAATAAGAACTAGAACCAAGTATTTGTTTGTTTGGACTTCATTTCCCTTTTGTAATATCTATGTCTAGCTTGTAAATATCTTAGTAAATTAACTGCTACTATTGCAGCACCTACATGATGCCATACCCCCACTTGTTGGCCAAACATTGCCTGGAAGTTGACAGAAAATCAGAATTTTTGCCCAATCTGAGGCATAAAACCTGCCTACATGTGGCTGTAAAAGTATGATGGAGGGCTCTACAATCATACTGGGAGTGTTCATCACTTTGTTATACACATATACAATGCCAAACATCTACTATTGTAGCACCTGCATGCTGCTATACCCCACTTGATGGCCAAACTTGCCCAAGAGTTGGCAGAAAATTGAGATTTTTTCCTGATCTGAGGCATGAAACCCGCCAACATGGGGCTGGAAAAGTATGATGGAGGGCTCTACAATCATGCTGGGAGTGTTCATCACTTTTTTATACACTCATACAATGCCAAACATCTACTATTGTAGCACCTGCATGCTGCTATATATCCACTTGATGGCCAAACTTGCCCAAGAGTTGGCAGAAATTCAAGATTTTTTCCTGAAGCGCTTAGGATCACAAGAGAGATTAATGTATGTTAGTTAAGGTCAACACCAAAATGAAGAAGATCATCACAAAGCACTTTCTTCTTCATCTTTCTTTCTTTTCTTATTTTCTTCCTTGGCCTTCTCCTTCCTTGTTTTCTTGGCAGTTTGGCAGCATCCTTTTTTCTCCCTTTTCTCCGCTGCTTTATATTTATCACAGCAGTGTTTGCCACGGCATGTTCACGTCTGGATTCCTTCTGTGTGAGTATAATGCAATTATGTATGAGTATAAGTTGTGAGCATGAGGAACTACAAGTCAGGTGAGAAAAGCATACTGTTCTCACCTCCTTCTCTTCTTGAAGACGCTTGGGGCCTCAACTTCCTCATCCTTCTTGAGTTTAATTTGTTTGCCATTCTTGCTTCACGGCGCTTGACCTCTTTCTCCTTTCTTGCTGCCAACTTTGCTGCAGCAACCATCTCCTGTGATAATATGATAGATTTGTACATGTGATGAGAGTAGCATGAAAGCAGTTATAAAAAATATAATTTTATTCACGTTTAGCGACCCAACCGTTCATAACTCTCCCCTTAATCCTTAATTGCTTGATCTCTAAGAACCCTGTCATATTAATTTATCCACCGATTACATTATAAGATAAATCAATCAATCGGTAATATACTGTGTTATATGAGTAGTCGTGGCGTCGCATCATCCATCAAAAAACGGAGGAAGATAACTTCTACATCATCAAGTGCACCTTCATGTCGTATTGAAAACATTACCCAATTACCACATGACAGTATTGTTGCCATTGCGGATTATCTACCTAAAACATCCCGTGCATTATTAGCTGTTGCATTAACTGCACCGTCGTCATCATTTCGTGGAAGGGGTACGGGAGAAATTAGTGAAGCAAGTAAGGCAATCATATCATCCAAAAAATTATCAAGACAATTTTCTGGTTATAAGAATGATGATTCTTCATATGCACTCCAAATCAAAGAATATTACAACGGAGACTGGGATATACTTGATTTCATTGATATCCAGGGTGAGTATTTTCCTGCAAGAAATCGTAGTACACCATCACTGCCTTATCATGCTAGTCGGAGGAAATGTCTTCTAGATAAGTTGACCGATGATGATGTGTATGCTATCTTGGTATGTATTAATGCAAAGCGTACCCTAAAGAAGGCACGCCTTTCTAAATGCACCAAACTTGTTGGAAACGGTCTAGAGCCATTACGTGGATCGTTAGTATTGGAACATATTACCGCGGGTAAACAGTACAATTACACGCGGTATTTAGATCGTTGTTCTTTGTCAGTATCGGCAGTTATTCCTGTGTTGGAAAGTATTATTGATTCTGATGATTGTTCATTACGTGAAATATCGCTCCCCCGACGATGGATAGATAATAAAGCTCGAAATGATCCTCCAATATCAGGTTTCCTTGCAAAGTTCAACCAAATAATGCTCACAAAGGAAGCCAAGTGTGTGAAATGTTCAGTGATGTGCCCATCAGATACAAATAATAATTCATGTCAAATTTGTTTCAAGCGAATATGTGCTAACTGTGATGCTCAACCAGATGAAGATGGTTGGTTTGAGGAAGAACCATTTATCCACTCGTGTGATAATTGTAATCAGCATATGTGTTCTTCCTGTGGAGACTTTGGTATATGCAGCGAATGTGAGTCAGTTCATTGCTCAATTTGTGCCAAACTAGATGGTGTAGATGCTGCACAAAGATGTAACGAGGAGAATTGTGGTAATGGAACGTTGTGTTTAGGTTGCAGAGACCCTGATTACATGGAGGGATGTGACGGGTGCCAGAATTTAGTATATTCAAAGCTTCTCGAGGAGAAAAATAGTCTTGCTAAGGAGGTTAAGAGGCTTACCGAAGAGAACAAACGATTGCACAAAGAAAACGATGAGCACTAAAGCCGGGGGTAGGGAAGTTGTAAGGGAGCAGAAAAGTGAGAGGGGGTAGCCATGCCGTACCTTAGAGTTGAGTTTCACTCATCTCACCAATCGGGTACTACAAATGTAATCCAATCAATCTCTGTTGTTATTACGAGCATGTAAATCTAGGCATCACAGTAAATACATGATAGTTGATAGTAGATCTAACATATATTCTATCTAGTCGTACTCTTGCCAATCATGTATCAGCTTCGAGAGTGACTTTCAAGCGAGTTCCACCGCAGAACCTTAGAATCTCTAGATGGGTGGATTCGTATGATCCCTTCCTCGTTTCATTGTGGCATTTTATACTGGATCCAGCTTCGGCGCAAGCGACGCTACCTTACAGCTGGAATTTTATTGAGAAAATTTTCTCATTTTGATGTGGAACATAAATAAATATCGTATGTTATCGTAGCCATCACATTGTCTTTTAACCAGCCTGCGGCCCATAACATAAAGAATAACAGACAAATAGACCTCCTAAATACTATAGAAATATGTGTCAGTAAGTATTATTGATTTGTTGGCCGGCGGGGGCGGCAGTGGGGTAGTTCATTGCAAAGAATTCCCCATCTTGCTTTCATTTTTCTAACCTTCCTCAATCAATAATATATCAACCTATCTCTCTCCTAATTGCAGGCTCCTAGGCATGAACTGTGCCACGCCTACGGATTTCAATTTCTCATTTAGGTAAGTGTATTATGGGGTATTGATATACATAACATATATTATTGCATCGGTGCATATCATATGCACAAAATTCTCACATAAGTACTATTCGTTAATCAAACACAGAGGATTCAAATGTCGTGGTGGAAATACCGATATACATGCTCATGGGTGGGGATTAGCAATATACGAAGGACGGGGTGTTAGAGCTTTCCATGATCCTCTACCTTGTGCCGAATCACCACTTGCAGATATGGTAGCAAATTATCCTATTAAAACATTAAACATGATGGCACATATTAGATATGCAACACAGGGATCAGTTAGTCTCGAAAATGTTCATCCATTTCAGAGAGAGCTGTGGGGAATAGTATGGACATTTGCGCACAATGGCGAGGTACCAAAGTTTACACACAATCCACAAGAGAGTGGGAATTGCTCATCACCCAGAGAAATGCCTATGCTAGGCAGATGTAAGGAATCAAGACCATCTAATCGAATGTTATTAAAATCATATAGATCAATGAAAATCATATACCATCCTGTGGGTGATACTGATAGCGAAGCAGTCTTCTGTGCAATGTTGAATGCACTTAGAGCAGAGTTTGATACGCTTCCCACACTGCCAGTTTTATACGAAGCGATTCAAAGATTATCATGTGAAATTGTCAGGGGTTATGAGAATGAAACAATATTCAATTTCCTACTTGGATGTGGACAGTATACGATGTTTGCTTTCTCTTGGCCTGGCTCTCGTCCTGGCAGCACGGTGTGGAATGGATTGCATTATCTTGTCCGATATCCGCCATTCAAAACAGCACAACTTAGTGATATTGATTACAATGTGGACTTTAATGAAACGAATAGTGATAATGACAGAGTAGCAGTTATTGCCACCAAACCACTTACAACGAATGAAAACTGGAAAGAGTTTGAGAGAGGACAACTTTTGATGTTTAACGATGGACTTCCATATCAGCGACCATATGAATGTGCAGCTGTCGAGAGATGTGGGAGAGGTTTAGCAAGCCGAGCCATTCCACGAGGAGAGATATGCCCCAATCAATATCAATATAATATACCCAAGCTTCTCCGTCAAGCAGTATGTCATGCATTGGACAAGGAGGATAGATGGGCAGAGAGATGCCTTGATTTAGGCTGGAAAGTCCGCGTTTGTATTTTTTTTGGCATGTGAATTCTTGTGTTCAATATATAGTCTCGACGAGTTGACTACTTCATATGAACTTAATTTGCCTATCTGATTGCCTTTGCAAGCCACATGTTCTAACAGAAGTTATATTTGCCTCTCTTCATCTTCATAAACTGTGAAACGCGCATCTTCCAGTGGAAAAGGCCACTCAGGTGCAGAGTTTAGAGATTCTGTAGGCTACTTGGTAGGAGTTGAGATTTCTCCTGAGGTTGCCAGAGAAGCTCAAGACAGAGGCTGTTATGATCGAGTTGTAGTCGGAGATGCTGAGTGTATTATCAACAAGGATGGTGATGATGAAGGAGATATAGAAAGAGGATATGATTTGGTGATAGGCTGTGACCTGTTTGCATACATTGCAGACGTGAGAAGCCTCTTCTCTACGGCCAGAACAAGTCTTGAGGGTAAAGGTGGTACATTTGCATTCTCTGCAGAGATCCTTAATGAATCGATAGATGAATCCAAAGAAGAAGATGATGAAGATACAGGGTTTGTGATGCAAAGTTGTGCTAGATTTGCTCATAAGCGATGGTATATCAACGCCTTAGCTGAAGAATTTGGGTTTGAGACTCTCTCATTTACCGGTTCTACAGTCTTGAGACAGCACTCGGGTAAGGATGTCCTTGGAGCTCTTATTGTTCTATCACTTCCGTCGATCAATACCTGAAGTTTTGTGGTTGGTTAGCTAGCTAGTGTATACGTAATAGGTAGTATATGAGTATAAAAGTAGTAAACAAATTGTATCTCAGACTACTATGTTTCATTAGACATTAAGATTATAAGTGGTCGGAAGTTAGCGGCAGCGGCAGTGTTTCATATCACCCCGTTTCACCCCCGTCCTGCATTTTCATACATAGTTATTCACCCTCAGACTCCTCGGACTCATTTTCAGACTCATCAGACTCACTCTCAGACTCATTATCATAACCGCAGTCATTACAGGCCGTACAGAACATGTATTCATCGTACCATCTCGATCGTTTGTTACAGCCTTTTTTGGAACACTTTTCACATGGCTTTCTGAGCTCATTCGTACTTGCACAGTCTACACAAAAAGTATTGTTGCATAATTCGTATCGGTCGCACATCAAGTTGAATGTACCAAATCTTTCTCCATTTAGATTAACCCAAGGCCTTTCCGGTGTACCCCGACATATATTACTACAGTGCGTTGGTGACTCCTGCGGTTGGTGGTGATTTGAGCAAACAATTCTTGTTCTATCCATCATGGTATTGTAGTTTTGTAGAAATCTATGTAACTGTGCGCTTTGTTTGTTACGCCAATGTTTGGGTAGTGTAAAGTAGAACGGTTCCATTCTCTTTTTTTAACAAAAGACGAAAATTTAGTGTGTGCCGTTTACAAACAGACTACTTTGGGAATACATATACATAATATGTACACTCACCTCCCGGTGACGACCATAACATGAGAATTGATAATGAGTAGTGAATGGAATATCAGCCAGCTCAAATTCACGATTCCAAATCGCCATGGCTTCATCAACATCCACAGGAGTAAGATGTCCCTTCATTTGTCTCTTCATATCATCTTTACTTGTACAACGATACCCTTGATTAGGACGAATTATTCTACACATCTTACTTTGAGGGTTTGGTGAAAGAATGAGGTATATCTTTGGTGTAACTCTCAAATATGAACGCTTGTCTGCATAAAACCCGGTTGAAATGCCCATATCATCAGGTTCCACATCTCTGTGAGATGTAGTAGCCACAATATCTCCTCGGACCTCATTGTATATAGCCATAGCAGTCTCCAGAGAAACACCATTATCTCTAACATTTGGATAATCTTCGATGATACTGTCCAATATTGGAATGACAACTTCTTCAGATAATCTCGATGTATAATATGAATCATTTCCTTCATGAGAACCAGCAATTAGATCTATTTTTTGCAAATGAGTAGAGTTGTTACGGATAGGTTCCAGTCCGTATCCTACCACATTGATACAATGCTCCAAACTTATTTCCGTAATTGGTACAAACCAAGGTATTTGTTTTGTTAATGATAAGTATGCCCCGATGTCTGCGTCTGATAACTTAGCTGCTAAAAACTTCTCATCATTACCGAAACATATCTCACGATATGATGACGGAGAGGTGGATAAAACAATCCTACTCGCCTCAGATACTTTGATATTCCAATTAGACCTTTTCCATGAAGATGAGGATGCTGTTAATCCAACTGCAAGTAACATACATGATGTCTTGTCAAGATATGAAGATATACCAACCAATACTTCATTGGGCATAACATTGAAATCAACATATACTTTTGTTCTCTTATTTGATACTGTACTATCATCTGCAATATCAGACTTCAACCTAGACGAGGAGTACCATGCCCCCATATTCTTATAATCACACTAATCACTAGCACAAATTAATACCTCTAGGCAACTCTATATCTAATTAACCAACACATAACACAAGCTATCAATATGATACATATTGTGTAGTGATAAACTCTCATAAAGAGTTTGGTCGCCAAATATATTCACATGGGGCCATGCTTTAGTTAGTAGTTGTTAGAGAGGCGTTGCACTACCGCTGTACTATACCTCTCGCGTCCATCGGGAGCTCTTTGGTATACTCATACACTCTAGAGATTTGCAATTGGTTGACGGCGTCGGAGGATAATTATCTCGTCTGGCTATAGAACACAATCACAAACATAAAAAGCAAAGTAACACATCTTGTGCACACTCTATTGTCATTGGCAGATAAGCCCAACAACTTGTTTTTATTGCAACATTACAATATCATGTCGCCTCCATCGGTAACAACTGCAGATGTAGGTAGCGACAACACTGCAAAAGATTCTACTCAATTGGATGATGATACCGCCAGTAGTGCATGTCAAACAACAATTACTTCAGTCGAAGTTGGTGACACCAGTAGTACATGTCAAACAACAATCATATCATCTCCAAATGATATACAAAAGCAAATTACAAAAGGTGTAGTACGAGCTAAACTATCAAAGCGTCGTCATCTAGTGATACCCGCAGCTATATCTCCAGCATACCTTGATACATTAATGCCAGAAATTGTGACTAATCTATTTCAACCACAAACTGTTAAATACAATGGTGGCGTAGCAAACATTACAAATTGGAAGATTAGTTGCTATTTAGAAGTTATGGATGGAGGTATACCCTGGAAAGTCTGCGTTTGTGTTGTGTTTCGTGTGCTATTGTGTTTCAATATGCAGATTTGAGATCTGAGTTCTCCATTTGGCCTTTATGTATCTTCATTTGATTGCCTTTGCAGGCCGTATGCACTAACTTGAGTTATAATCATCTCTCTTCAACTTCGTAAACTGTGATACGCGCATCTTCCAGTACCAATCCACATATTGGACTGAAAGATCATTGCTTGGAGCTACTTCAAACTTGTAACAATCTCTTTGCTACATGGTATAGACAACAGCATGCATGCAATGATAAAACGACATCTAACTACAAGACAGACGAGAATGGAAATCCTGTTGTGTCAAGATTAATGACATTTATAACACGATATACACCAGCACCAGATGAGAATGCTTTATTAAAACATGTAGACGGTGCAGGAAAAGTAGATGGATCAGTTGTGGTTGCTCTTCCGATAGATCGATGGACTGCAACTCGTGAAGTGAATTCCTTTGAAGGACATGGTGGAGGATTGACTTTCTGGGACGGAAGAATGAAGCGGTGTGAAAGTACTGGTAAACGAGAACCAGAAGAGATTGTTTATGATACAAGATCTGGTGATCTAGCTTTTATAGATAGAGCAGTTTGGCATCAAGCAAACCCCATTACTAGAGGCACTCGATGGGCTTTGGTCATCTTTTACAAGGTTGAGAGATAAATGCCAATGATTATAGAGTGTCATATGTAGTGAATAAAGATGCAAACGATAGCAGATTGTCTCGCCTATTAATACACTTAGAACTACCCTAGAGACGCATCAACTTGCTTTCTCATACAACAGCACAACATGACAGATATATGAATTATTAATGTACCACCCGACCACTTTCCATCGCCACTAATTAAAGATATAATGACAATTCAGCTTGCTTACCCCGTGTCGCTTGGTCTGATGGCACTTTCCCCTTGATATATGAACACATGTAGATTTATGAAACACAACTCTCTCTCTCTCTCCTGCAATCAATGCTCAGCTTTACCCCACTTGTTCATCGCTAACTAAAACACAGAATTACAGCTTTGACCTTATACATGAAACACTCAACCCCACCCTACTTCTTCTTTGATCCAAAACCAAAACTCATCTTACTCCTAGATCTTCCAACTTCTGGTTCCTCATCTTCCTGCTCCTCCATTTGTTCACCACCATCAAAACTTTCAACAACCTCAATACCCTCTTCCATATGTTGACTTTCCTTCTTCCTCATACGGAATTTACGTTTCTCTTCATCTTCTTGATACATTTGATACTTTTTCTTTGTCTTCTTCTTCTTTTCAATATCTTCCACAATTTTTTCATCCTCAAATGTCCCATCACCGAATAATAGACCGACGCCGCACATGTTGAAGGGGAAGGGAACATCGGCTGATGTGGCATGTTTGGACATGCGTGTTTGATATCTTGCTTTACGTTGAGCTCTTCGGTTACGCATGCCGGGTGTGGAGAGACCATTGGCATCAAGATAATTTAATGTTTGTATACGACGGTATACTGCTTGAATCTTAATGGCCGCGGTTGTTTCCTGTTAAATATGAAGAATGAGCATATGAATGGATATAGAATGAGAAGGGAGTAATGCATAAGAAATAATCTACTCATAAACAAATCCCCAAATTACAACACATCAAAATAACACAAACATAACACATAATAATAACTTACAATATCCATCCAATCATACCGCGGGGCACCACCAAACGCACTAGTCCTAGCACTTGGTCTAGTTTTAGGACGTTCTTTACCACCAAACATTTGTTTACTCTTTGAATAGAAACCATCGACTGCATAATTTTTTTTCGATGATACTGCACTTGGTGAGAAGTAATCGGCACCATCAGATGTGATTATTGGTACACCGTCTCGTGACTTTGTATTGCAATTTTTACCCTGGGTGGAACGTATGTTTAAGGAACTTGTGTTGGATTGTGTATACTTCGAACCTTTTGGTTGTGATAATCGCTTTTTCATAACTTCGTCATCGGATGTATTTTGGAATTGTGATGCAGTCATGGCTGTAGATTGTTGTTGAGGATTATTGTTGGTAACATATATTTCATTAGAGGAATGAGAGGCAGTACTACCATCTGGGTCTATTGGGCCCATACTTGGCGGGGTATCATTACTGTTATTCTTAACAAGTTGTGCTGCATTGTTAGATGTGTTCTTTTTTCTTTTAAGTTTGGAGAGCAAGCCCATGTTTAATGTATTACTATTTGGTATAACCGGAGACAATATCTGGTATGTTAAATATCAATACTATATGAACTAATATATTAGGGAGTTACTTTGTGTATTAGTAAGGCGAGGAAGTGGAGTAGTAGTTGGGGCTCAATCTACGAAGTGTGTTTGTAAAAATTGAGAGATTCGAGAAAATTTAGACAATCATGTGCCGAATAACGGAAATAAATGGATACTCCGGTCTCTACTTATTCCTACGTTACAAATTTATTTCGGCGATTGTAGTCCGTAAAGCCGATCAAATGCCAATATTAATAGATACATAAGAATAAAAGTATTTGTCAGGGCTGTCGACTGTCTTAGCTTGTGGCCATAATAAGCTTGGTATATATAGTTATTGCAACATGAGTGGAGGTAATGAAACAACGCCCCATTCGGGCGTAGAGGAGCCAAGCCTGCATCCCGATGAGTAGCAGGTATATCTTTCTTTTGCAGCAATAGATGTTCACAAGATAGTCAGAGTATCTTTCAAAAGTATATCCATATCTTATGTTCCTATAATCGATATCTTATACATATCTTACCTTTTCTATATCTCTGCCATTGCATGGATCTTTCATCGATATTGCCCTTTCTCATCCACCATAATACAACAATATAGATGCAAGCAAAACAAGCAATGTACTTGTCATAGGAGCAGGATTTTCCGGTCTGTGTGCCGCAAGAGCATTAACAAAGGCAAAATACACCAATGTACAAATCATCGAAGCACGAGATTACATCGGTGGACGAACAGTAACATCTGAAATTGGTACTAGTTTTTTGCTTGAGCGTATCCTATCCGGTGCCGCTGGACCTATGAGTGATCTTAATGCCCATTATATCATGACACAACAGACGGGAAGGCTGGCCGAAGGATATGACCAGCTTATAGTCGGTGGATATAATGCTTTGCTTGATAAGCTTTCTGAGGGGTTGGATATTAAATTGAACATGCCTGTTACATCAATCGAGTATAAGAGTGAAGATAAGAAGGTTAGTGTTACTTGCAAGGATGGATCTGAATTCATTGCCGACTATGTCATATGCTCGGTTCCATTGGGAGTATTGAAAGCTGATACAATCAAGTTTGTACCACCTGTTCCAAAACGAAGACAAGAAGCTATTAACAATCTTGCCATGGGTGGCTTTGAGAAAGTGATCTTAGTTTGGAAAGAAGATGATCACTTTTACAAGGGATGGAAAGAGAACTTGGATGAGGTAAGTCTTTTTGCATGATAGGTAGTTGTTGTGATGATGATACCTTTCTCATTCAATACGTGTCTCTTTCTTACCCTACCCCACACTGACAGTTCAAGGATAATAAACTTCTAGTAAACTCTGACACGGATACACCAGGTAGAAGTCCATTTGCTTTGTGGGTCGATATCTCCGGCAAAACGAGTAAGCCTGCAGTTGTATGCTTGTATGACGGTCAATTTGCTCAAGAAACACAATCAGATACATCGAAAACTGATGACGACATTGTCAAGGAAGCAATCAAATACTTTGCGGCTGCATTAAACAAGTCTACGGATGAGATCCCCACGCCTATTGCCTCACACATTACACGTTGACAGAGTGATGAGTTTGCTCTCGGCGCATACTCTTATATGCCTGCTAAAGCAACATTGGAAGACTTTGATACTCTTGCCGAGCCCATCTATGATGGTCGGGTAATGTTTTGTGGAGAGCATTGTGTCAAAGAGCATAATGCAAGTGTTCACGGGCCAGTTATCAGTGGCTTGAAAGAAGCTCGAAGGCTTGATAAGGATGCTCATATTAAGAATGTTATCCCTGGCATCATTCCAAGTGAATGAGCTGATGTATCAACTTTTTGTTGCACAGATGAATAGAACAGTTTATAAGTAGGGAGTTGTTTAGAATCTTAAGTTAATTGGAAGTAGAGTTAATTAATAAACCACTGTTGGTATCTTCCTCTCCACTCCGCTTCTATAATACTTGAGCCCCAACTTTGGCTACGCCTTCAGCCTTCATGAATTGTTCTCTCAAGTCGTAAATGTACTGTAATACATCAATCTCTAGCTTTGTCATCTTCAATGTATTGAAGAAATCAACATGTAACACTACTCGTTCTTCTGTTGGATGCGAATTAAATGTTTCATGTTCATATGTTGTGTCATACAGTAAACATTGCCCTTCTTCCCAATGTCTTGTTTCAGATCCTACTCTGATATGTGCTGATGGTTCGCCGCCGCTTTCAATGGGAGGTGGTATTTTTATACCCATTTGACACGTCAACCACATATTGTTACCGTCACTATGTAATGGAATGCCTGACTGTGGTTGTTGTCTATTGAACCCGGCTATTCGTCCAGCGAGAGGTACTGATTCCATAATCTTAGTTGTTACTGCACACAAATGATACGGAAAGTCTTTAATACGATGTCCATTATAGAATAGTACCATTGTCTTCCATCCTGATTCATCTTTAAACGTGTGCAGTTGCAAGTATGATGAGAGAAGTATGTTAGACGAGAAACACAAGTCTAGAGCTAAAATCAACATGTCATGAATGTCACCATATATGCGCACATCAAACCAGTTCACACATCGTGGATGCCTCGAGGTACTTACAATTCATACTTGTCACACTTTGGAATCGATCATTTCCCTTTCTATCAAACCGTTCCTCTAGTAATGCCTCATATTCTTTGCAAATCACTTCGTAATTATCACTCAACTGTTGACATAAATCCAATTGATTGGTATCAAGGAAGGGTGTAGTTTCACCTAACCCTGGCATATAAGCATGTAACTCTGTATGTGGTCTATATGGATCAACAATAACAACTTCCTCGGGACCACGAACTCCCAATGAAAATTCTACCATATCAGCAACTCGTTGCAATTCATTATCACTTGCTGATGGAAATTTGGTCGATATTAAACTGGGTAGCATTTGCCAAAAGGTATCCATGTCGGGAGTATTATACTCGGGACTTTTCGATACAGCCTTGCCTATAACTGTTGCTTCAGACTTACTAGCCAATTCTTTCAGTAATTGTTCTTGATCTGATTTCACATACGTTTGTTTATTCTCCTTCTTTTGTTTTGGGGTATCTTCGTCATTGAGAGTTGATATTAAATCTCTACTTGATTTGTTCTTCTTTTTAGATGGATACGACGACGATGATGTACCGAAGCCACCCCCGCCACTACTCCTTGGCTTAGTCTTCTTCTTTGCATAGAGTCTGCTAGTATTAATGTGTTGTGATGGTTGTGTCGATGTTGATGGGGATACCACTGATGTGAATGCTTGCACATATGATGTGTTTGCAACCGCTAGAGCAACTAATGCTATCAAGAGCAGCTGAATATATGTTATTGACGACATTTGGCGGCTGTAGTAAAGCTGGTATTGCAATAGATAAGTAGTAAGTTGCTGTCGACGAGTGTTGATGGTAGAAAAGCCGTTAGTTGTTTATTCGTTCCATTATTCCATTCCACATGTAAGCAAGAGAGAGCTCATTTATTTCGCATTTCCTTGGTCGATTAGTTGCAATGGTAGGCGGCAAATAGTCTCCACTGGCTCCAATAATCGGTTTCGTATACTAACAGTGTATCCACAAGATCAGGCTATAACTCTCTTTCAATTAGTGGAGGTATCATTGCATCTATTTGTTTGTAAGATACCCTAAATTTGACATAAGATACAACCTCAAATTATATAGTAGTCCAACACTCATGTTCTCTCCTTTCGGGTATGGTGCGGGTTACTATGGCGATTCAGATGACGAGTATTATGATGATGGTTATAATCATAAACCTGTTGATTTCCTCAGACCAGATGGTGATACCGAAACGAAGGATGTGCAGTGGTGTTTAGATAACAATTTCTTTCAAGTACATGATGGATTAGGAGGTGAATATCCATTATGGTCGGGAAATTGGTATTATAAGAAACACCCAGAAGAGAAGCATATGCACCAACAACGTCTAAAAGATACAAAACAGATCAGAAGAAGGAACGAACAACGATCTCGTGTAAGTAGTGCAAGATCTGAATATGAAGAAGTTGCAGAGAAAGAAATGGAAGCTGCATTTCGAACCATGCTACAGGATGATCTTACCAGAATGGGTTATCCATCAAACTATTTGAGTGATAAAGGGTCACAGAGATGGTCACAGAGACAGAAACCAACGGAGGCACGGCCAAACCTTGCTTCACAACGCCAGAATGATATACGAAAAGAAACAGACTACAAGCAACCTCCTTCAGAGTTCAAGCCTTTCAAATTCGGAAACCAAGATGAGAAGAACAGTAGTTTCGGAAGAAGCGACGGGTTTAATTTTAGGGTTGGATCATCAGCTTCAGCTGTAAAAGATGACAGTACCTCTACATCCCGTCATCAATTTACATTTGATACCGCCTCAACTGGAAATGATAGTGGATTCAGATTCAATCTGGATCATGTAACAAAGAAATCTTCTGCTCCATTTGTATTTGGAGAAGCAAAATCAAAATCAATGTCAACAGAAACATCTACTGCATTAAGTTTCGGAAATAATGATAAGAATAAGAGGAAGAGTAGTGACGGATCTAATTTCAATTTCACAACACAAACCAAGACAACGAGGGGGATAATAGTCAAATCTGCCGATACTGATGAAGGCCAGCGATTCATATCAGAGGTTGATAGCATGTTAGTACAAGGCAAGTCTGTTCAACGCGTTGCGTTTGATTGTGAGGGGGTATGTTTGAGCAGAATTGGCTCTGTTGAATTGGTATCTATTTGTTTTCCGAACTTAGATGTCTATCTCATTGATTTAAACGGCACTGCTTGCCCAAGAGTTGTCCAAGCGATTGAAAGTCTATTTGAAAGTGAAGCTGTACTCAAAATTGTTCATGACTGCAAAATGGACTGTGACGCCCTCTATCATCACCATGAGATCATACTCAACAACGTCCATGATACCAGCTGCTTCCATGACATTATCACAAACACGGAGAACACGAATCTCAACAACGTCCTAATTTATAATGGCATCAATGTAAATACTGAGCGAGATACGTCAGTGTACAAAAAGAACCCCAGGTTCTGGTCTGACCGTCCTTTGACCGATAAGATGATATCCTGGGCAACAGCTGATGTTGACAAGTTGTTCGTGTTAGCTGACAGGCAGCTTGGGTGCATCTCTGATAGTTCAAAAGCCAAAGCACTAGCAAAATCAACCAAGTACACCGCTACAGCTCGCGATATGAAAGTAGTCTCAGGTCTCTCGGTGAGAAACCCCGGTCGATTCATCGGCAAGGGTGGAGCAAATCTTCGAAGCTTAACTAATCGTACTAATACACATGTCTACCAACATGAAGGTGAATGGACGATTTACTATAACGACAAGTCTGCCTTAGAGGCTGTTCTATGGAGAATGTCGGACCCTTGACCGAGAATGCATTGCGTGAATGGTAGTGGCAAGTACTAATGAGTAGATAACTTAAATCTATCTTTATCTGTACAGCGTATTTAACATATGTACATCTCTATTATTCTAGCCACTTTTGTAAATTGATACGAGACCGGAGATAAAAGCAATCAGCCCGAATATCACAAAAGCAATTGCTACTAGAAAATCAGTAGCTGTTTGTTTTTCATCTTGAATATCATCCTCGCCTTCAGTCTCCACCATCTCATGAAATACTGATGAATGAATTGTTCCATAGTTTTGATTACTATCCTCAGAAAAGGTGGCCGTTATTAGTCCAAGTTCAGCAGAAGCTTTGGTTTCGATAGACTTTTGAGGCGAATCGTTGTCCAATTCATCATGATCACTGAGTAGCTTGTCTTCCGACCTTCTTTTTTTTTGCTTTGCTATTAGATCACGCTTATGTCTCACTTTTCCCAGCCTGAGGTGTGCATCGCAAGGAGTCTGCATGTCTCTCTTTGCAAGTGTGTATGATACCCCTTTCTTCCCCAAGTAAGCAAACTTGCACCAAATTGGCATAAACAGTATATACCAAAGCAACCCTTGTATATTCCAGCGAGTACTGTCTATATCGTCATAGTCAATATCCCATAAAGTGTTTATAAGATCTATAAATTCTTGGCCATGTACGCCAATGAAAAGTAAGCCTGGCCCAATGTATGTTAGTGTTGTTGCAGCGACCGTACCCGATAGAGCAAGCACTATACCGACATCATCATAATATAATGCAGGTATCAATGCACTCAAATACAACAGTACCGTAACAGTCACTCGTCTATCCAATCGATCTAAGACGGTATGATCATCACCCTCATGAGCCTCTCTTCCTTGAAATAGATTTGTCATTATTACATGTCTACAGACAAAACTTTCTAAAGGATAAACAAAGCACATTGTTCCACATAGTAATGCTCGGGCAACATTACCAGCTCTGGCAGCTGAAAGTTCTGCAATACTGGAAGCTTCATATGGCATTGAAAAGTTCTTAAGAATATTCCCTTCGGCATTCTCCAGGAAGCCAACATAACCATAGCTGCCCATGATGATGGACAAGACCGAACAAAAGAGTAGTGCAGCCCAAGATACACGAGACCACCTTTCTCTTGTAGGGTTATGCAATGAACCAGCAATGATTAATGAAGAATGCTGACATGAAAAAGCGAAGGATATTATGCCGAGCCCTATTGCCAATGTTCTTGGTCTGAATGTAGATTGTTCAAGTATACTACTGAATCCTCCTTCATTTTCTATTGACTCTGATGTTGGAGAGTATATTGCAATGATACTAACTAATCCAATATTGAATAAGACGCTGAGTCTTGATGTTTTTGCCAAATCTGCCATATCTCTCTGTAGACTTAATGGTAGCATGACACACATACTTGCAACTATCAAACAAATCTTGCCATCATAGCCCAAGAGTTGGCCTAGTGTATCTTTCACTAACATTAGATATGATAGCATTGGGCCCCAGCTCATACAGAACATCATTCCATTGCAAAGTATCCAACCAGCTCGACCAAAGACCGTCTCACATAATATCTCATATGATGCAGAATCGACATGTTTTGCTGTTTCAACTAACAATCTTAATGATTTACTACCAAGTATACCTGAAAGGAGTATTAGTATCCAACCTGTTACCAAGCCAGTCTCTCTCATTGCAAACGGTATGCCTTAATGAAGAAAACAGAGATGGTGAGAGGTATACATCAATCAAATTGTGTGCAAATGATATCTCAAATCACAAAAGAATGTGCAATTATATGCTCGATCAACTCTAAAAGCATACAAAAATGATATCTCAAATCACAAGAGAATGTGCATATATATCTATGATATGCCCAGTCAACTCTAAAAGCACATCATGATCACAAAATAATACATACCTATAATACCGGCACCAACGATAGCTGTTATTAGATTGGCAGTACATCCAATCAACGTTGATTTGTGCTCTGGCTCTACATCGTTGATGGATGTTGATGTTTCAAGCGCATTATCATTGCTACTTATACTTACTCCACTGTAGGAAGATGACCGCCGCGGAGCTAGGAAAGGACTTGATATTTTCTTTGTTGCTGTAGATGCTATCATAGTGTTGGCTTGCTATCCTCCTTCTCTAATGTTGCCAATGCCAACATCAACATCTCACCATCATCAGATCACTTCATCACTTCACTCACTCCACACTCTCATAAAATTTTAGGGTATCCTCAATCCTCATCGGTATCCTGACTAACACCTACTAACACTCTCATAAAACGTAAAACGAGTGGGTGTCTAATAGTCGATAGTACAACTTTGGAGTAATGTCTCGACGTGATAAGCAGGCAGATCTACGTCGGCGTATGGCCGAGGCAAGGGCAAAACTTGTAACGTCTTCACATGCAAATGCAAGTGATTTGGATAATGAGATAGCCACTACTAACACAACTAAAAAACGCTCTCTTCCATCAGCAGGTGGTATATTGAAGAAATCAAAGTATAGTAGTAGTACTCCAGCAGTACCTCTGCAAAGTGATATATCTAAACCAGAAGACAATAAATCCATAGAGAATAATAATGTATTAGGTTCGCTAATGGCTGATTATGGTGATTCCTCTGATGACGACAAGGATACCAATACTAAAGCAGCTTCAACTTCCAATACTGATGATCAAAAGCAGAGTAATGAACCTATACAACCAACTACAAACAATGATATGCAACAACAAATGCCCAAAAAGAAGAAGAAGAAAAAGAAGAAGAAGAAAGATAAATCACAAGTTGAGGATACTAATAGGTTCAGTGGTGTTGATAAGACAGAGGCGGCACAACTCAAATCAGAAGATGAAGGAAATGATAAACCAACAGAGGTATCTGATGAAGTATGGGATGAGTTTAATGCCCTATTAGATGATGATGAAGTAGTTGCAAAAGATAGTCAACCTTTAAAGTCAGAGGAAACAACAGACAACGCTATACCGGTAGAAGGAGAAACATCTACTAATTCAGAAACACCAAAAACAAAAAAGAAGAAGAAAGGCAGCAAGAAGAAGAAAGACATATATGATAATGATGATATGAATACAGTTGAACAAGCATCATATGAGGCACGATTGGCAAGATTGATGTTGTTAAAGAGTAAGAAGACACAACATAAGAACTCGACCAAAACTGATGACGTTAATGATGAGAAACTGTTATCTGCTTCTAATAATGAGTTTTATGATGGTGGATTGTCATTTCAACAGAATGAAGAGGATGACGATAAAAGTGATGCGGAAAGTATAGCCAACGACACTGCAAATCTGAAAGCAGATGAAGTGGAAGCAAAAGATGCCGACGATACCAATACAACAGCAACATCAAACACTGTGGCATCATCAATCTCTGCTCCAAGTGTATCACTAGCGGCTATACTTCGTGGTAGGAGAGATCAAGCACGACAATTATCTCGAGGAAATGATAAGATTGATACTGCAATTGATAATGAAGAGGAAGATGAAAGTTGGTTTTGATTCGATTTTACTGTTAACTTTAACTAATATAGGGTACTAGTTTTACATACTGACTATTCCAGCAGTTGATATACCACCATACACTGTATCATTCATATAATATCATCCATGTGTTCTTGGATCAACTGATCGTTTCTGTGAATCTTTTCTTTCTTTCAATGCCTTGCTTAAGTCTGGCGGCGGAGAAGCTATAGTTTCATCTGTCGATTCTGGAAGTGATATGTCACTAAAAGATAAAGATGCATCCTTTGTACTACTATCACCATTACCACTATCAGTACCCATATTCTCTAGTGATTTACCAAACACAACCAATGGATCATCGTCACCATCTGCCTTTGATTTGTAATGTAAGTTATTTAGCTCATCAGCGTTTGCATTTAAATTAGGAAGTATAGTACTTGCTATGGTGATAGATGACGATACAAAAGATCGACGACTAGTAAATACAATAGACTGTTTATCACATTGTTGTTGTATAATATTGGTATGATTCTCATGATTCTCAGAGTTGATGTTAGTGATCATTGCAAATCTTTCAAATTTGCTCAAAGATACTCTTTTGATGATCGGGATATTATTATTGAAGAATGCCGACGCTATGCCGATACTACCGCTGATATCGACGGATAATATAGTACATACTATGAGTAATGTGGTGATATCCATGGCTAGAATTAGGAAGTATGAGAGAGTGATGAAGAAGAGGAGTAAGTAGAAAAGAAAAGATATGAGACCGGTATTCATTGTTAGCCATCCGTGATTGATTGGCAGTCCCTAGTGTACATTAAATTTGCAAGGCAGGCTTACATAGGCAGGCTTGCAACTTGCTAGATAGAGGTTGGATAGTATTATCTAAGTACATATAAGAGATATGGCAAGCATGCAGCAGCAGGCAGCTGCACCAGTAGGAGGAGGTGCTCAACAACAGGTTGGCGGCGTCGGCGCATCTGCAGTCCCAGCGTCTAGTACAACACAACAAGGTGCATCAACCAGCCCTCAAACTCAAACAACATCCGAGGTACCACCACCTGCAGCATCTCAACAACAACAACAGCAGCAACAACCACGCTTTGAAGACTTAACAATAGACGACGACTTACCCCTCTTACCCCGACTACAACGCTATGTACAATCATCAATAGCATTACAACGATTAGTCCATGTCCGTATGTTAGGTGAGGTCTCACAACAGATTGGACAACAATTAACAGCCACGGAATTGGTACCACTATTACCACCATTGGTAAATGATGGTGAAAGTATTATACGACAACGATTGTGTAGTGAGATTAAGATGTTATGTTTGGTATTAATGGGTATGACTACTCCTAATAGTTCGAAAGATCAGTCTACTATTTCTACTGCAAACAATAATAACAATAACAATAACAGTTCCTTACCAAGTATACCAAAACCAAATAAATCATCAAAATACTACAAGGTAATGACACATCATATTATACCCCACTTGTATACATTAATATCTGATCCAGATAATGAAGTACGACGATCGGCCTCGGAGAATATTGTTAAATTAGCATTAAGAGTGGATGTTACCGATGTTGTGAATTTGATATTGAGTATACCACTTAGATTGGTCAAGGAGGGTCAATTACGTGCTTCTAATCCTAATGGCGAATCAACAGCAGCAGCAGCAGATGGCAAGGTCAATAACAACAATAATACACAAGTTGATAAATTGGTGAATTCACAAACATCCGCAGAAGACCTACTAATAACAGCATCCAATCTCTTAGCTGACCTATCATCATTCTTACCACCAACAAGACTATCATCTGAAATTACATCCAAATATTTATCACCAACTATACTATCATTAGCAGAAGATCCTAATTTTCGTGTACGACGCGCCGCCACACAGGCCTTACCACGAATGTTGGGTTCATCTACAATGGATGATGTGAAACGTAAGTTATTACCCAAGTTTGTTAGTTTGAGTGGTGATGAAATGTATAGAGTACGAAAGGCAAGTGGTGAATGCTTAGTCGATGTTAGTCGAGCATTGAGTGTTTTGCCTTGGCGATTACACTTTAATGATGTTTGGATACATCAACAACAACAAGACCAACAAGAAGACGGTAATAGTGGTATTGAAGATTCCAAGAATTATGAATACTACAAACCACGAACAACCCAACAAATCGATAAACTCAATAAAACAATACAAGAATGTCATGAGATACGTCGTCGTGCTCTATGTGCAATATCTAAAAAGTTATTAGAAGATACAAATAAGTTTGTACGATATGGTATGATGCAATTTCTAGGACCATTGATTGCTAGTTTTTACCCGTTGGATAGGGGAAGTATGATTGGTTGTATGGGTGGATTACTTTATGAAACTAATCGTAGTAATGTTAGTGGTGGTAGCAATAGTGGTGGTGAGAAGAAGAATGATGGTAAAAAAAAGTCCAAAATGGGAAAGTTAGGTATAGGAGTTGAAAGTGTTGATATTGCAAAGTGTTCAACGGGATTACAACGCGTGACATTACCATCTCAACGTGCCAAGTCATTATTCAGTAGTGAATTATGCACAATTGAGAATATCTTATCGTATAATCATTCATTACATGGATTAGAATTGATATTGCATGGCGAATCATCATTGAATCATGGTATATTACCATATGGTGGGGGATGCAATGCCAATAAAGATCCATTTGGTACCATGGGACCACAATTCTTTCCACATGCAAATGGTATGGTCGGTCGTAGTTCAGCGTTGGATGATGATGATACTGATTCATTTCTGGTCAAGTCTTATTTGGATAAGTGTAATCCACAAAGTGGGGTAGTGCCTGATGTAATCTCCTCCTCGCCGTCAACATCGCCAAGAGCACTGTTACCAAAGTTTATATTAGAATCACGGTCAGATGCCCTGGCTTTAACACGGATAGTATGGCATCGTACTGGACGTATACCCACCGATACATCCACATCAACAACCTTGCCGTATCCACTATTAATGTCAGGCAAGCCAGACCCAGAAGACTTAAAGTTGATTGACAGCACACTCTTGATACCATTCATTGCCATGGCATCATGTCAAACTGGTGAAGAGACGACTGATGCTGAGATGAGAGTGTATTGTGCATATAGTTTACCTGCCGTGATCTTATTGTTTGGTGGAGCTAATTGGGAGAAGGATGGACTAAAACGTTGCTTCTTGGAATTGATTGGTAGGATCAAGCCCGAGAATAATGAGGTGAATGGTGTCGAGAATCCTAGCCCCAATATCATCCCTCCTGGACCACCATTACCAGTGAAGCGATGTTTAGCCTCAAGTGTTCATGCCGTAGCACATATGCTTGGTCCTGATGTCGTCTCCAAGGATCCTGCCTTTTTGTCGGCATTTGAGAAGTCTTTTCTCCGTGATCCCGACGAGGCTATCCGACTCAACATTCTCAAGAATCTAGCATCCTTTTTGGGAGCATTACCACCGGGAGATGGGGCTGGACATCGTAACGCCTACCTGCCAATGTTACAGTCTATAATTATGGGCGATGATGTCTTGGGTGCTGCCAAGCGGCGAAGTGCCAGTAATCCAGGAGTGTTGAATTGGAGACAGCGTGATGCCGTGGCAAAAGTATTGCCTGATTTGATTGTCTTGTTTGATGCACAGTTGAATCGACAGTTCATGTGGCCTATATTAAAGGCACTATTAACTGATTCTGTAAGTGCCGTACGGGAAAATGCAGGCTGGTCGGTACCTGTGCTGTTACGAAAGTACACAGCCAATAGTAACGAGGATGAGATGTTGACGTGTCTAAGCGAGGTGACTGCTTGGTTGCGAGAGACATTCTTGGGTGAGGGGTGTGATAATAGTAATGGAGAGTCGTCTTCTCGGCTGAATAACTCCTTCCGTCAACTTAAGAAGAAGAAGCAAATGGCTTCATCGGAAGGAGCATTCAGTAAACGACAAGGTTATTGTCGTATCTTAGCCGCCGTCTCGTTAGCCATGAGAATGGGCGAAGGAGGGACAGTCAGCTCAGATGACACTCTTGACATCACAAGTCAATCAAATGGCAAGAATATGCCACATGTGCCTGACGATCCATATGGTGTAATGACTCAGTACGAGAGGGATCAGTTCCGAGTAATATTGTTGCGTGATTTACTTCCACCGGCATTGGAGATGGCTGTGGATTGTGTGGCAAATGTCAGACTGACATTGACAAAGTGTCTCAAAGTATTGCCACTAGATGTACGACAGGAAGGTCATGTGGAAGATGTATTGAGTACGTTGGAGGAAGAGTTAATGACTTGGGATGTTGGTGCAGGTGATATGCCTTTGGCTGACTCTGGACTGGTCTCGGGGATCCAATCTACAGGAATTGTTGCCGGTGCCGCGTCATCCTCAGATCCGCCAGCAGTCACCATGACAAGCACCATGTCTAGCTGCTAGTTGTTATTGATGATATAGATTGTTAAACATAAAGTCGTCGTGTTGCTGACATAAATTCTAATTGATTTATCTCTACTCAACTTTCACTTGATCATCAAGTTTTAATTCCAATCCTTGTGCAAATTGCACAAGGCACTACTTTTCACATTTTGACATTGGTCAAGAGAGTCAAGATCCAATCAGGTCTCTCTAACCTTAGTAGCCGGGAGAGTCGCTCTCCTGAGCAGTGGTACCAGATGCAAAACTCATTTCTTCGCCATGTTCAAACTCACTAAATGAATAAGTGGCCAAGCTATCATTCTGTTTGTCACGCTTCTGACGCCGACGCTTCCTCATGCTACTTTCACATGAGCTTGCTCCTGATGATTGGGACCTTGCCGGTGAACCAATACTACTTATGCCACTGGCACTACCAAGAGAAGACTTCATCTTGTTTTCCTTGCAAGAAGATCTACTCGGCTTGGGTTTAGTTGAGAAGCTTGTGCTCTCATCAAAGTTGATACTTCCCTTTGTCGAGAGGGAAGAGTCCCGACGCTTGTTGGCACTCTTGATTTTGATATTAGGTGACATTT
>Ga0214480_100239_pt1 | contig 27419 bp, 19 predicted proteins | sample M1_20Mar14CPVII9_3_FD_165042 | JGI IMG/M metagenome (GOLD analysis project Ga0214480, IMG submission 165042) | Marine eukaryotic communities from Monterey Bay, California, United States - M1_20Mar14CPVII9sort6BwellE17 | ecosystem: Environmental > Aquatic > Marine > Unclassified | place: USA... | reverse complement strand
AATCAAAAGGGCTTCTCATAATTTGTTGACATTTGCTCGTGCAGAAAAATTGTATATCGATTCATATATCGATCAATTGATAAAGGGAGATGCAGCTGGCTTGTGTGCAGGCTGCCACATGGGCATTGAGACTAGAGCAGGTAACTAATAAGTAAGTAGATACTGTTGCCGATCCCATACCCAGATCCTAGTACCGATGCCAAGGAAGACGCCAAAGGCAGCAAGTAATAGGATGAAGAACTTGACGTTTGAACAAGTATGCTGTTTGTTTCGTTGGTTCGATGATGATGATGCACCCCAATCACTCTCGATATCATCGTCGGTGGTGTCGGGTAGTTGATCGATGGAGTCTTCTAAATCGTCATTCTCCTCGATGGCTCCAAAGAAGCGACCGGTAGGCGGCGCCTCTACTTCTACGCCTTCGTTGTTGTCATTCATCATCATGTTGTTGTTGTTGCAATGTTCGAATTATGAGCCATTGCAATGAATCGAGAGGGCTAGAGGCTAGATAGAGGGGGCTTAGATTTCGAATTTCGAACCTCTTTCAAACAGCTTTTTTCAGATACGAGAAGGAATGCAACAATGTTGGTGCAGATTTAGTAACCATTTTTACAATGATCAGCACTAATACTAAACAATTATCACCAATTTCTTAGCCGGTGATTGAATACAGTGCAAATATTGATTTATTTTATTGCACTCTCTATCCGTGATTGTACTGAGACACCCCTGACATCTGCGCTTTCAAAAACCAACAGTTTTTGACGTTTGTATTAATTTCCATGCTTCATTGCCTTTCCCTCCTTCCCTTCTATGATATCCTTTTCTTTTCTGTTAGTTCATAGGTAGTATGTAGTATGATGCCGAGGTATCCTAGTATGTCTTTATATATCATCTTTTATCATCTTGCTATCTACTGATTAAAATGAACAAGATCCGCCATTATGTATCTATCATTACTCGTAATTTACTAGTAATACTAACTCTTAACTTCAATACCTCGTGTTAGGCATAACTTTGGTCTCTCGGTACTTTGACTTTCTAATATCTCATATGTACATATTAGGGCTTGGTAAGTATATTCATTATACGATCATTCATCATTACTTTAAAATGGCATTGTCAATGCTTGTTTTTGTGTATATACTTCTTCTTTAATAACTCAAGAGTCGTAACTGTTCAATATTCACTATTTGTTAAAGTAGCCTCTGTTGCAATACTGCTACTTACACTTGATGATGTGTGATATTCGATTTGAATGTTTTATCATTCCTTTTAGATGCTGATGTTGCTGCTGTGTTTATTATCCTCATTGACAGTACTACCTCGACTTCTTGAAAATGATAATGAAGTGGTATTGGGAAACATTTGCTGGTCGTTACATCACATCATGACTACAAATAGGCTCAATTGTGATCAATTGAATGAAATGATCAAGGGATCTCTTCATCATCTACTCAAAGCAATATCAAATGCTGCACTTCCTCCTGTGCAACAGCCAGCGTTGATGTATCTACACCAAATTTCGTCAGTCGGCGGTGCATGTATCCAATCGATTGTTAATGCCAACGGCCTCGTATACGTATCCAAGGCGTTATATAGCCCACTTGCATTTATTCAAATACCTGCATCACAAATCATATCTAACATTTTTGCAAGTAATACTGAGCAGACACTAAACAAAAACACCGTGTCGGGATTGCTGTATATGATGAAAAGTGAGGCCACTAAAAGTCAAGCTCTGAAAGTCATTGGCCGAATTGCAGCGAACGGGAGCTCAACTCAGATCAATAGTTTGGTTATGTATGGTTGTATTAGTCATTTGTGTGAGGTCCTCACTGAATCATCATCATCGAGTCAATCAATATTATCCAGCTCATCAATTATGGATATCAGTGCCACTCGGGTGTTGAGTGATGTAAGTACTGCCACTGCTTTTGACCGCGTCTTTGATACTCTCATTCCCCTGTGTGCTAACTGTATACTCCTACAGATAATCAAAGCTAGCAAGAAGGAGATAATCAAGCGAAATGAACAAGCACTATTTGGTAAACATCTTATTCCATTGTCGAATGATAATGAAAGTAAGCTCGAAGAGTTAATGAATAAAGTACAACAAATTGAGCAGCAAATAAAGTGCATCGAATTACTGCAGCAGAAGAATACAATTCTTGATTTAAAAGTCCAAAATGAGCATATAAAGTCTTTGCCCGGTGTTATTGCATCTCTAAAGAAGCAGAAGGAAGAAGCAATATCCCACTTTGGATCTAACGAAGGGAAGATTGTAAGCGTCAATACCTGTTTTGACAAGCAAATTAGTATTGTTGAAAGTGAATTAAGAACTTCAAAGCTTTGCTTCGAAGTTCAAAAAAGCTTCCAGGTTAATACACCCTCGAAAGTAACAGAATGGAGTGAAAGGATCAAGAACAATGATCTTCAGGCTGAGGTGAAACTTATCAATGAGGCTCTAGATGGAGCTAGTTCAAACCTCAAGACGATGAAATCTACACTTGTTGATGCAGTAATGGCTGCTGGGATCGAGAAGCTGCTCGTCAAAGACAAGCGGCCAGAACATGCTACAAACTCACGGAAGATGAGAGGGAGAGTAAAGACTCACCTATACAAACGTCGGGGAATTCGAAAAAGAAGCTAGGCTTGGTTGGATAGTGAAATAGAGTATGTTATATGAGTCGAATTGAGAGGGGATGCAAGCTCACTTGGATGCAAGATTAGGTACCTGCTCTTATAGTCTATGAGCATGTATTTAGATCTATCTACGATATCTTCTCTGTATACAATCTAGGCATCATCTATCTAAACTAACCTTTACAAACATACAACTGTCTAATTGAGACTAGTTAAGTATCCTAACTGAAAAAGTGTGCATATGATATGTACCTTTCTTGAACCAACTACTCTCGACTCTCTTGTTGACATTTCAGTTTCAACTGAAGCATAACCACAACCACTACCAAACTTCATGCAATACCTGGCCATTAGAGTCTATCTATCTCGGCATTCTAGGATGAAATCGACTGCTCTATCTCTAGAGAGGCTTTGCTTCTTCTCTGCCCTGATGGCACTCATCATAAAAAGGATACCAATTAGGATACCATGCCGTTGGTCAATTCTCAGCATGATCGATGGTCATATTGTGTTGTATCAGTGGATGTAGCAGTGTTTTAAGGGGATATTCAGTTGGCATTATCAATATTGGATATTGTCAAGAGTCGTTATAAATTAATCAATAGCAGCTTCTCGCGACATACCTAAACTATCGTACTATGCTGCCAGCAATATCAATTTCATTGTCAAGTGGAAGTGATGATAGATATGCAATACCCAACACTATACAAAAGAAACAAATACATGAAGAAGAGGAACGAAGAGAGTTACGAATTACTGATTCCTTGATTGATGATTCAGACTCCGACAGTTGCGGCGGCAGTGATGATGATGATAATAAATCTCGAGGGTATAATAATCAATCTTCTTCTAAAATTAGTTCACATCATATGAACGATATAACAAATTGCAATACAAAAGAGGACAGTAATAATTGTCAAACAACTCCATTGCAACACTACAATTTGGCAATGAATGGTGCATTATGTGATAAATCAACAGCTATGCGAAATAATACAACAGTTGATAATAATAGTGCATCCAACAAAACAAATCTTTTAGATGAGGAAATTGCAAATGGTACATTTACTGCACAAACGAATGAGGACTTATTAGATAATGATGATGATAGTATAGTAGAGAATGTATTTACAAAGAGAAACAGCCGTAGACATAGCAGTGATACATTCATGTCAGTATATGAAGATTTGGCAACAAAAAGAAGGACTGCTTCTCTTGGTTCTCAATCTCGACCAATCAATATAACACAGAACAATAGTACAAGGTACAATAGTAATAACAACACTGCAACTGGGAATAGACGAAAACAAGTAAAGACATTGGTAACATCTGCATTACAAACTGTAGCAGAAGGATTGGTAGTGAATAGCCATAGTTGTGATGGGATTGGTACCTGGGATGTAGATACATGCCGTAATAAACGAATGAGTATTGAGAATAACAGTAATAACAATAATAACCACCGACGCAAGAGTAGAAGGAAATCATTAAATATCAGGGCTGAATTAACATTGCAAGAAGAGGAATGTGCTGCTTTAAAGCAGGTAAGTAATTTGTGGTTGATGATGATTGTTGTTTCCAAATTCTTCAGCTCACTCATAAACATATATGATATTAGAAATTGGAAACGTCTCAAGCAGAGATAGAAGCATTACAAAGAGATAAATCAATCACCGTACAATCGAATGCCATACTTGAATCAAAGTTGAAACACTCACAGTCAGAGGTTGAGAAACTTAGACGAGACTTAAAGACCGAGCGACAACAATGTGAAAAGAAGGTACAGTCTGATAATGACCAAACTACTAGACATGAGAGAGGGAAATTAAAGTCTAGATTAGAATTGCAAAATGAGATTGATACCATGCGTACAGCCTTGAATGAGATTAAACAAGTTGAGGGTGATAGACTGAAGAAAACGAATTGTATGGAAACCGAGCTACAAGAGGCAAAGGCTATGATATCATCTTTGAAAGAAGAGAATGAGTCTCTTCGTGCTGCTGTTGTTCAATCAGAGATGATGAATGACAAGAAGACTTCTTTTGATAAGAAGGTCGAATGGACAGAAAGTTGTGGTGAAGGAATGGAGGGTATTGAAATTCTAACGAATGATGACAAAACTCCAAAGAATACAGACTTGGATGCAATCAACTCACTCGGAGCAGAAGATGTTGGTGAGCTAGAGCTTGCTGATCATGTTTCAAAGATTCCACTGAAAGCGGTGTGTCAAATGCCTGACTCTTCATCCAAGCAGCTGTCTTTCATCCGACCGACAGAAGCTCTTACTCCTACCCGAATGACTAAGGAGAAGGGAAAGCCTAAGAACCAAGCCAGTGGAGAGTGTTCGTTGTGCTTTCGACAGCCAAAGACAAACGGTGTAGTAAAGTACTGTCAGTGTGGAAAGGCAATTTGCAACAAATGGGCACACCGTACCTGCCTTTTGAACAGAAAGAGTGTATCTAGTGTCAGCCATCCAGGTAGCCCGATGCCGTCCTTGCCTACTATTTTGTGTGATGGTATATATTGCAAGGAGATATGAAGTTAGTTAAAGTGATACATAGTGTTTAATCTTATATAAATTATCGTTATATGACTATAATCGTTACACTATAATCATCAATCGGCTGTCCTCCGCTTCTTCTTACGCTTCTTTCCAGAGCTCTTTTGCTGTGCTGGTTCGATTTCTTGTGGTGTCGGAAGATTGAATCCATTAGCAAAGGGTCCAGCAATATTGCTATTGTTTGTCACATCAGGAGGTGGGAAGATGGCCTTATCTCCACCACTTGATGCCAAGCTTTGATTCATACTATTGCCTGATGGTGGCGGCGGCTGAGGAGTGTATTGATCTCCCATGTTACCCATTACATGCCGTATCGAATTGTTGTTTTGTGAAAGTGAAAATTGACGAGGAGATACAGCTTGAGACATCCGCTGACGCCCCCACTGATCTCGGAGATCGTTTTGTTGTGTAAAGTTTTGTTGATTAGTTTCAAAAGTATGACGAAAGTTTGGTTGAGAGGGTTCATCATGGTAATTGAATTGACCATGCTGTCCAGATCCAGTACCGACATTGTTGTTGTTTGGATGGTATCGTTGAAGTAAGCAACGCTTCTCTTTTTCGAATTGATTATCAGCCTGATCGAAGGGTAAGAACTCGCTATCAATTGGGTTCTTTGCGAGGAAGACATCATCATAGAAACCATTATCACAAACGCCACTGCCAAACATTCCACCACTTGATGTTGCGGGAGTACATTCCATTAAAAGTATTACGGCAACGGCATCATCTAGTAGAACCTTGTCCCTATACATTAGCCGTGCATGCGCTTGTGACAAACGTATAAGAGACTCGAGGAACCTAACTGTAATGAGCGATTCCCCATTCCTTTGCTGTCTGCACAGGGCGTAATGATTCTCCAACAACTCAGATGCTTCCGGTGTTAATGTTGGTTGAAACTTCTCACGAATAGTGGCAATGTATTGTCGGAGTTTATCCATACTCCAATGACCTTTGGCATTATCATCACTAAAGAGTGCATTATCCATCTCAAAAGGTCTATCATATCCTGATCCTGGAATGATGGATTGTTGCAATAGGAAGTGAGCAATGTTACAATCCCTACCACACTCGGCTTGATCCAACATCACAAAGATCAAGTCAAATCGAGAAAGGAGTGCCGACCCAAGGCGTGAGTTTTGTTCTAAACTAAGCTGTTCATCGTAAATGCCACCGTTGGGATTCATCACTGCCACCACTGTTGCCCTTGCATTCAGCTTGCATATAATACCAGCCTTGGCTACGGATATTGTCTGCTGCTCCATGGCCTCATGGATTGAAGTTCTATCCTCCTTTGACATACAACCAAATTCATCTATACAGCACACGCCACGATCAGCCAAAGCAAGTGCACCAGCCTAATGGTATAGAAGAATGAGTATATGAGGGGGTATTGATACGATAGGGTTGAAAACAGTAGTACTGATCAGTTGTGTGACATACCTCGAGAGAAAACTCATTCCCACTATCACGAACAGCCGCACAGGTTAACCCAGCTGTAGATGATCCTGTGCCCGTTGTGAGAACTGATCGAGGTGAAAGTGCAGCCGCAAAGCGTAGGAACTGACTCTTGCCAGTACCAGGATCACCTATCAATAGAATATCTTTTGATTTGTAATTGATAAGCAGCAAGTTCAATAGAGTATGAGGTTTAGAATTACACACAAGAAAGTAAAAGAAAGTAATAAACGAAATATTATACTCACGAGATTGTATTCTCCTTCGTGTCTTCACTTCATCCTTCTTGGAGGAATTTGTCGTCTTCTTCTTCCTTTTCTTCTTCTTCCCCACTCTATCATCATCGTCGTCGCCGCCTCCACTGATATCAAATGCAACTGGTGCACCATCATCTGAGTCGTTATCTTCCTCAACTTCGATTACTTCTTTTTCAGTCACATCCTTCTTCTTCTCTTCTGTATCAGCAATAGACGATGATGATGATATCGAGGCACCGCCAATCAACACCAACAGCAAACCAAGCTTGACAGCATGCATACCATACAACTTTGGACAGACTGCCCTAACGATATAATCCCTAGTTGCAATAGGACGTCTTCTAGCAGACGGATCACTCCAGAAGGCATCAAACTCTCTTCGAAACTTCTCACGTAAGTTACCTGAACTAGAGAGTTTAATCCCCGCACCACCCAATGCAGATTTATTACCAAATAAACCCAAATCAGCCATACTTGTACTTCCACCACCACCGCCATAATCCTCTTCGGAATTGATTACACGAACACTATGTGCCCTCATACACATTCCTACCATACACTCCACATCTTGTCCTAACGTTTGGTTCTGCCACATGGCAAGTAAACAGCCAACAACGACAACCTCATCTCCCGGATTACATTTGTCTACTAAATCATGATTCAATTTAATCAATATAGATCGGGGTATACTCCCCACACGTGTTAATGCCGATGCCGATTCTTGTATCTTAATCTCTTGATAATCACAATGATCTGATTCATCTTGTACAATAGCAAATGATGTTGATCTGCATGGTTCTTGTTCATCATTAAACCCATCACCAAGTGGTGTAGTATCAGACGGACAAACAATAGGCATCGGCAATGCATTATTATTCGTACCAAAATCTGCATTCACAATAAATTTATATCCACAATCTTTATTTAAACATTGATATGTCCTTGTAACTTCCATCATTCTTATTGGACCAGCTTTAACAACTGTGCCACAGATCTGTACTACCGTACCAACATCTGACGATGTTATAGATGATAATGTTGGTTTACAAAATTGATAATGGGGTGGTAAATGTACCAATCTAGCATGGAGGGGACGTGGATTATACGTTGTTTTGGTATATTGGAATGCTTTTAGTAACGTTATCAAATTGGATATTTCATCTTCCTCTTGTTTTGCTTCTCCCTGTTGTTTTTGTTGTAGCTTTTTCTTCAATTGTTCAACATTGTTTATCATTGAAAGTTCCATTCGACGATGTAATACTTTACGTGCATGTATTGTTGAATCTTCTAATAGTTCTAATAATGTATCGGGATAACGTAATGTTAAGTTACCAATGACTGTTGAAGATATATGCATGTAAATCATAAGTTATGAAGATTAAAGAGAGTCAAACATAATCTTCTGTTAGTATATATGGTTTGTAAGAAGTAACCAAATCTTGAATACATGAATTCACATATACTAAAACAATACTAACAAGGGACTCTTTACCTGGATCAATTGATATTAATTGAAATGCATCAATTTCAATTGACGCATTCTTCTTTTTACGTTTAGCTATTGGATTACTACCATTATTATTAGATACTGTTTGACCATTAATACCACTAGTTCCTTCTGCTTCTCCTACTTCTGTGGTGAATGTATCAGCAACATCACCAAATAAATAATCAGAAGAAGTATTACTAGACGAATTAGATTCCTTCTGGCGTATCAAACTTAAATGATCTACTAATATCAAATTCTGTAATATCGATCGTGTCCTATCATTCTTTAGTAAGAATGTTACATATCTGTCACCAACTATAGGTATAATAATGATATCGATATAAAAAATATATGAATAAGATAAGTTTGTTAGATGTAATATACCTAAGATTAAAAAGCTCGGAATCAACAAGCATTAGGCCGTCTCCATAACTTACTATCATATGGACTTGGAAATGCACGGTAAGATGATGTTAGTAAACGTTTTGCTGCGCTATCACCACCATTGTCATTATTATTATTATTATTCTCAGCTTGTGGTTGTTGTGGTGGTGCAGTAGAGGAGGACATAGTATAGTTAAAGATGCTCGAGTTTCGGAGTGTAGAACCGAGACCACCAATAAGAAGACAACCAACACAAAACTGATCTAGTGAGTGTACCTAGCCAATGTATATTAACGTCTATATTGAGGTACTTCTCGATATTTGAATGTTTATCAGCAACATAGATCACTACTGAACACTAAATTTGCTTTTCATGTTATGAAACTTCTGCATAATAATATGACTTGAAACTTCTAAAAATGGAAATGGAGCTGATAAGATGAGCAAAGCGCAATCTCTAGATACTATATTCGTACACTCATTATTAATAGTATAGTTATATTCTAGACTGTCTTTCTTCTTTTGGTGTCAAGAAGTTGGTCATAACGGAGAAGTGTTAAGAGTTAAAAGTGCTCCACACAAAAAAATACACTATATCATAAAGCTTTATGTAGTATCTCTCTAGAGAGAGAGTAGAAGAGAAGAATAGCGAGAGGTGCCATATACGCCTCTCGTAGTGGATCTTGCTGTCAATATGAATATTGGTTTTGGTGGCGGCGAAGCTTCATCCGGACATAACAATAATGAAAATGAAGATGTTTGTTTGGATGATGAGTACATCGAGCTAACTAAAGAGACATTACTACAAATTGAAAATAATGATCCAAGTATTACTTCGTTAAAATTGAAAGGAGATGGTAATGATTTCCCATATACAGTGGGCGAGTGGAGGAGAGTACATAATGCTATTGGTAATAATACACACATTAAGAGATTTGAAATTAGTAATTATTTGGATAGTGATTTATGTTATGGCATTGCTAATAATCGTTCCATCACTCATTTGCATTTGGAGATGATATATGATCTATCGGAGGAAATGTTATCCATCCTTTCACCAATCTTTGAGAATAATGATGTACGTAGTTTACATATAATACAATGTGAGGTTGGTGGTGAACAGAATAAGGACTCCGATTCAGTAACAGCGGCTATTGCATCAACTTTATCCAAATTTAGCACCCTTACCAGTTTCAACCTTGCTGCTAATCAATTTGATAAAGTTCAGTCGGCTAAGATTGTTGGTGCGTTACGTGGACATCCTAACTTAGCTGATATAGATTTGGGCATGAATTATTTGAGTATAAAAGGGTGTGTGGAATTGGGCAAGGTTTTGAAAGTATGCAAGGTAAAGAAGTTGGATCTTGGATACTGTGATATCAATAATGAATGTGCTGCGATATTGGTGAATGCTTTACAGGGGAATACTACATTGAAAGAGCTATCACTTGATGGTAACAACAGTGAACACCATGATGATGATCTTCTTGATGCCACTGGGTGGGGGGCATTATTCTCTCTACTAACCAGTGTCCCGTTGGAAGATTTTTCGGTCTATAATACCAATATAATTGACAAGGGAGCTCTTTTACTGGCAGACAAACTTACAAACAACTCAACTCTGAAAAGTCTAAATCTCGGGAGTACGCATTTTTTAGGTCCATCAGGATGGCGAGCCATCTTCACTGGCCTTCAGACTACATCTGCACTTGAAAAACTAGTAATTACTGAAACCAGGGGTATCAACGATAGTCATTTGCCTTTACTATGGAATGTAATCAAGAATTGCCCCTTGAAGGAACTAGAGATTAACAATTGCCCCCATGCTGCGTATTCCGATTCAATCTCTGCACAGGGATTGCAGGCTATGGCTCGTATGCTAGAATGCCCCGACTGTGAGCTTGAAAAACTCGACCTACGTGGAGAACATCATTTTAATGACGACGTTATTACTGAGTTTGTACGACGGCTTGTCAACAATACATGCCTGAAGGTACTTGGCATCAGCGGTAGTAAGCCTCTTGGTAGTAGGGATAGGAAAAGTAAAATCACTATGAGGGGATGGGAGGCTCTTTCAGCTCTCCTATGTGACGTGTCAAGTATTGACAATACATACTCATCTAAACACACACTAAGTGTTTCAATTGATAGACATTCGTGGACGAATAATTCACGTCTCCCTAATTTGTCAAATATCAACAAAAACAATAACAGATCCGATGCAGCACGAGAAAAGATTATGAAGTACCACTTTACTGCATCAGAGCAAGTTGGTGCATTATCTAATGGTATGCAGGTAGTATCTAAGATGGATTTGGTAGTTTTACCTCAGGCTATTGCTTGGGCTGGTAGGAAACACGACAATGAGGGATGTACAATCTTGTATCAACTCCTCCGGTGTATCCCCGAGTTGGTAGAAGACCAAACTTTGACTAAATCAGTTGCGGGGAAGAAAAGAAAGCTCAACTAATAACCGCATGGCGATATGTGCTGCGATCAGAACTGATGTTGGTATTGTCCTAAAGTACGTGATGGTTTCAGCTGAAACTGACATTTGATGAAAGATTCGTGAGTGGTTAAGTTGTTCAAAAGTGCATATCATATGTACACTTTTCCAATTGGATATTGATTTGACTAATCGGAGGAATAAAGAGCGAAACACAGACAAGATAAAAGGTATAAGTACTAGTAGTTCTCTCTCATTACCAAGTATTTATATTTATCTCTTCTCTCTATATAAATCTTTCTATTGCTTTCCCTTAACAATAAAAAGACTCTCTTCTTGTGGACAAATGATTTATAACAAACAAACAGATATTAAACGTAAAGTGTTTTTCAGGACAAAGTTTATTAAGTCTCAGGGTGGATGATGATGATGTAGGTTGATATCCCCATCATTCAATGAATAGGGTTTATGACACCAGTGTGGAAATAGATTGAAAGAAGAAGCCCCGACGAATACCGCAAAACAGCAGATAACTATATCTGCACGGCACAGCCGATAAGTAAGGGTCGGAAGTAAGTGAACAAAGCCAAAACTGATAGAATATCTAACCGAGCATGTTTCCAGAAACAGTACAATGAAGTACAGAAACATGTGTGAAGACGGGATGTATTCATTTTGATGATCATTCACATGAACTTCAACCCTTCACTTCTTTCTAAAAAATCTTGTGGAACGTCTTGGTTTTTAGGACATTGGGATTGGTTTAGGATGGATGATTGGATGGATTTTGTACAAGGTTAAGATATAACGTAGCTTGGGGACGGTAAGAACTTAATCAGTTCTTCCAACACGAAGATTTCTTCGTACATCCTCTCCATCATAGGCTTTGTAACCAGTCGGTCTGTTATTAGATGGTATTGAAAGATATGAAATACAAATGTGAGCATAGATGTGTGTCATCTTAGGAAACGAACGACAACGCAATCAATACAACAACGAACGTACCTTCCATAACCATGTCCCTTTCCTGACTTGCCCGAACCATGTCCGCTCTTGCCAGATTTACCTGAGCCTGATCCACTGCCATATCCGTATCCACCAGATGATCCCTTACCAGATTTGCCACTGCCCGAGCCTGATCCGTATCCTCCGTGGCCTCCCTTTGCACTCTTTGAATCAGATCCAGAACCGTAACCACCATGTCCAAAGGCTTTTCCTGACTTCCCTGAGCCTGATCCTCCACTGCCATAACCACCGTGTCCACCAGATCCTTTTCCAGACTGTATTTATAGATGATATTGGAAAAGATGCGAAACAAAAAGAAAAAGTGAGCAAGTGATATGTCATGTGTGAACAACAAACGATGATCAAAAACCTCAATCAATCAACCCCAAAACAAGAACGATTACGCACCTTTCCACTGCCTGATCCTCCACTGCCATATCCATGTCCACCAGATCCCTTACCTGACTTGCCTGAACCTGAACCACTACCGTAGCCTCCGTGGCCTCCCTTTGCCGACTTAGAATCAGAACCAGAGCCGTATCCTCCATGTGATCCCTTGCCTGACTTTCCACTGCCGCTGCCTGAACCTGAGCCGTAACCATGGGAACCACTCTTACCGCTCTTTCCTGAGCCTGATGATCCACTGCCGCCGTATCCATATCCTATAGTTTAATTAGTAGTGTATTGATATGTGTATTGTTAGTTAGTTGATGGAGTGCACCATAACATAAAAACTAAAACTCTAAAGAACAACAAACAAAATCACCACACAAACAAATACACAAAACTATATAAAACGTACCACTATCACGTCCACCCTTACTTCCCTTACCACTCTTACCGCAGCCACTCTTGCCTGACTTACCGCTACCATAGCAGTCTAATCGAGGCATACACATGTTAAACGGTGGTGCAGTTGTTGGGATTGGTACAACTGGCTGTGGTGGATTTGTTGGTGATGGTGGTGGTGGCTGTTTTTATTTATTTATTTGTGGTATAGTATGGGAGAGAGATAGGGGGTTAGTGTTATGTGAACGTTGCAATTGATGACATAGTGTATTTTTATTGCAATAGCATGGGCAACGGCCACATCATCGTAGTTGACAACGACGACGAACCGATCGCATACTGCAGCCGACCAGCAGCCCGGCGGTGCCCATCGATATGATGTGATGCTCGGCCGATAGATCGAGACTTGGCACACATGCACCGTATATACCATTTCTAATAGTGGCCGTTGCAAACAACATCATGCACCAAAATGATGTGATGTAGTGCACCGACCAGATTGCCGCCCACTGCCGCCGCCACACCACTCCATCATTGCAATAATAAAAGACACATCAACAATATATATATATATATAACGTACCTGAGGTGGCTCGGTAGGGAAGGGAGTAATAGGAGCCGGAGATGTAGGACGATCAACACCAGGTGTGGGTGCTAATGTTTTGTTAGTACCGGCTGAAACAAGCGCGGCTGATGCTACGATGGTAATTAATTTCATTTAATTATTAAGATTAATAAGGGTTGGGATTGTAGTAGCCGAGAGACGATAGTAGTAGTATCGATGGTATGGTGATGGGTGATAGTAGTAAAATTATGAGTAAGTTATTTTGTGTGTGAGTTGCAATGCGCCATAATTCAAATTCACAACGCAACCATTAAAACGGTCGATTTCGTAGAATTTTAAGATGGGTATCTCATAGCCCAGGGGCGATTTCATTTTTGTGAAGAAGTTCCAAGCTTTTGTTTGGAACTTCCACCGACTTTTTGGCGAGTGTGTAGTGTGTCTCGCCTTTTACTACTTTTTGAACGATCAAACAGTATAATAGAGCCGCCATACTAGGTAATACATATCGATAACGTGCCGCCGCGGTATATGAAACAAACCAATGATATGATGATATGATACGCTGTTTTATTTCCCATAATAATATTAAGCAAGATATATTATTAGAAATATCGAAATAAAAAAGGTAGACCTCCTCCATGAACGATTGACATCATCATTGCAATTAAAAACCCAACTCAGTAGCCCGTCGCCACATATGAAAACACTAACAATGCTATCGATAACACTACTATTTATAATAATATCATGCTCCATCGTAATAATAAAATCAGTAGACGCAACAACAATATCGAGTCGCAGTTCTACCCCAAGTAGAATAATACAAGCCACCCTTCTTGATCGAGAATTGCAACTCTTTGATAGTGAAAATAACTCAGTACAAGAGAAGATAGATGGCACTTGTTTTGGTAATCAATTAGATAGTGGACAGCAACGTTCACAGGGTTCTTATTTATGGTACGTTCTATCTATCTCTCTAATAATAATAATAATACTAGATATCTAATATCTTCTTTACTTTTTTTGCACACTCACGCTAACTCACCATTATCTCTCCCTATCCCTTTCTCTCTTCTTTTGTACCACCTTCTCCAAATCTGTAATAACAAATCATACACAAACACAATATATAATAGCTATCAAACTTCCAACACAACCATCTATAAATTTGGTATAGACACCTCAAATCAATTAGCATATTATAAAAATGATATTAAGTTATGGTATGCTTTGATACCCTCTGTTGATGTTGATGAGACTAGTAATGCTGCTGATAATAATAACAATAATAATAACAGTGGAGGAAATACTGGTGGAGATGGTACAAATGACGGAGTAGGAGGGGGAGGGATGAGCAGCTCATTCGTTAATGGTGGACAGCCTTCCTCTTCCTCTCCCTCTCAACAAGAGGAGGTACACTACTTTCGAATAAATCAATCAGGATCAATATCAGCTTATAATATCGACAGACTTAAAATTTGGGATTCACATTTAAATTTGGGTGTTTATACTCCCTTATATTACTCATTGGGAGGAGGAGAGATGATTGAAGACGGAAAGGGAGAGAATAGTATTGTTAGTAATATGGTAAATGATAAGATTAGTGGTAGTGTATTGCAACTTACTGAGGATGGTAATGTTGTTATACAAAGTGAAAATGATGAAGATGAGGAAGTGGTAGTTACTTGGTCAATTGATGCTCCTCCTTCGTTGGAAGATAAAGAGGTAGTTTCAGTATCAGGAAAAGTATTCTACGATATGAATTCCAATGGATTGAATGATGACTCTGCCTCTTCTTCTTCGACGTCAATAGAGAAGGAGGAGGTTGTATCCAATGTTATAGTAGATTTATACGATTGTTCCTCTACAGAAGTAGAAGATGAATGGATATTGGTAACACGAACAAATAATCTTGGTGAATACAAGTTTACTGTACCATCAACAAGTAGTAGCTCGAGCTCAATTGAGAGTGATGGAGGTAGTGGAGGCAGCATGGATACTTTAAATCTTTCGAATTATTTAATGGAACGTGGTATATCCAAGATACGTGCCGTGTTTACTTTATCAACTGATGGAGGGGATGGTACTGTTAGCTATTCATTCAGTCCGACATCAAAAGATAGTGATGTTAATAACATTGGAAGTACGTCATGTTGGGATTTGAAAGATGAGAATGATAATATTATATGGAATGCTGGTATCATCACAACAACGAGTACTTCTCAAGAGGAGTCTACTACACCGCAAGAAGTTGAAACAATGCCCACAACAACACAAGAAACGACTGGGACGGGAATAGTAGGCGGATATGCTTTCTTGGATATTAATAATGATGGGATACGGAATAATAACAATGACCCAAATTCATCATCATTACAGTTAGAAGAGGTAGAATCAAGTATGTCCAATGTTAATATACAATTATATAAATGTACACCCGACGAAGAAGTATCATCTGCATCATCATCTTTCTTTAGCGGTGGTGGTGAAAGTGGTACCACTTCAACAACGAATAATATTGACGATGAACTATTGGCAGTTACCAATACCAATACACAGGGATTATACACATTCTTAAATTTACTACAGGGTAATTATCGTATTAAGGTATCACCCATAAGTGGATATACAACAAGTAGTAGTTTTACCGCTAATGATGGGATTGATAATACGATTAATCCAACTACTTGGAGTACGATATGTTTTACATTGGATAATGGTGTTACTGATTTATCATGGGATGTTGGTTTAGTACAGTTACTACAAGAAGATGACGTTGCCGAGGAACAACAACCACCACCGCCACCAGTCCCATCTACAGTAACAATTAGTGGATTAGTCTTTCAAGATACGAATAACAATGGAATCTTTGATCAACAACAACAACAAGCTAATGAAGAAGAAGAATATGCACTGATGGATGTACAAGTGGCACTATTCGATTGCTCCGGTAAGATTATATATATAACAACCTCCGATGATAATGGTATGTATGGATTTGAGGATATACCCACACCTGCAAGTTATTATGTTAAGTTTAGTCCACCGATTGGGTATGAAATTAGTTCATTCTGGACGGGTGGAAGTGTAGCCGACGGGGAAGGAGCATTATCAGATTTGAATAATCACGCACATCCGAATCATGGCCGTACTGAATGTGTAGAGTATACTGGTAATGGTGATGATGAGTATGCATTAGATGCTGGATTCGTACCAAATGGTGGAGGTATTACATTCGATAGGCCCACTCCATCACCCACCTCAGGGGGTACCTCCAAGGGTGATGGGACAGCCTGTTCTGGATCGAAATGTCCATTGGCAGGTATGTGCCGTAATCAATCTGGACTCTGTGGAGTGGGAATTACATTTTGTAATCCGAATAATGTTTGGGATTCGACATGTCCCGAAAAGGATGTAGTGACGCCTTCACCAGTGAACAGTCCAACGAGTTCACCTAGTCCAACAATATCAAACCATCCATCATTTACTCCATCATTATCATACCATCCCACTCAATCAAATGAACCAACGATATTGCAAATTACTCCCAAGGTTAGTATTTGCAATGAAGATGGATCATATGGAGTAACAAACGACGACGACAACAATGTAGTACAGCCGACTGAAGTATCATTTACATATGCACTCAAATCAAGCAATGGTCTTTCTCCTACAATTGATATGATTACTCAAATTGAAGAGGACTTGGCAAGAAGATTGGCATGTATATACTTTCCAAATGCTTCGTGCATGTCATGTGATGAGCAGCAACGAACTCTGATGTCGTTGAACAGTAGAAGAGAAGAGGAGAATGCCAAAGAAGGAGAAGACAGTAATACCATGTTGGGTATCACCTCATGGCCAATAGATGTACCAAGTCCTGTAGAAGTCTGCTCAGGAAGTAGCAACTCCGATTGTCGTGTCATTAATGGTAAAATCCAAGCATACTTTCCCAAGAACATGTCATCTGATAGAATCGAAGAAGAACGTAGCTTATTGCTTCGAAATATAGAATATGAAATGGATAAGAATGATTGGCCAGGGGGTATGCAAGTTAGTTATGACAATGGTCCCTTTCCCCAAGTCAATGCCGTAGAAGGTGGGAATAATAATAGTGAAGGTTTATCAGGTGGGGCAGTTGCTGGCATAATTATTGCACTCCTTGCCATCGTTGCTATATCGTCCGTACTTTTCATTCGAACCAAACGAGAGAAAGATGAACAACAAGACTTATTTGACCGTCAACAACAGGCTGCAGGAGCTGTGCCATACGGTAGTGAAGATCATGATCGTTCATATATGACGGGTTCATTTGGAGGTCATGAGTACGAAAGTGACTCGGAAAGTGATGATAGCAGCCGTTCTGATGATGATAGTGAATCCTCGGACAGTTTGTCCTTTACTAGATCGATTGGCAAAGCCTCGGCTGTTTCGGGAGATACCTTCCCAACTGTTGCAGCTCAGGCTAGACCTCAGGACATAGAAGATGATGGAGCACACAGTTCGCCGTCAGAAGAAGAAGGAGAAAGTGAAGAAGAAGAAGATGATGAAAGTTTTAGTAGCTCGGTCGGCTCCTCGGAACCTAATTTGATTCCTCCTCAAGCTGAACAGACGGATCATGAATATAACATCCTTAGACGGTTACAACAAAGTAGTGCTAGTGATGATCATGCTGCCGTTTACGAAGACCGCCGTTTGTCGTCTGGGGAAATGGGAGAGCAGCAAGGAGGAAGACATTACTACGAAGATGACTCGGGTAACTACAACGTTCAGCACCAACAGGAGAGTGAATATGATGATGATAGCAATTACCCCGTTCAGGAAGATCTAGGATATCAAGACGAGCACAATATGTACCCTCCTCAAAAGTATACACAACAGTCACAGACCGAGCCAAACCATGTTGATCAAATTGATGACACAATCTCATTGAACTCTGCCGATCCCCCAGGTCAATCCTATAGAGATTTGCCACAACCTGATGATTATTGGGATCATACACATCCTCCTCCGAACCAGCAACCAATGATGCATCATAATGGTAATTTGGACATGGGATATATTGATGATACTGACTCTCATACATTTCAAGTATATGAGAGTGAAAGAGGTTTGAATGACTCTTATCATTCATCATCAAGTGCACATTATAATAACGGAGATGCTGTTGATACCCACAGTACTCCAGGATCGCATCACTCCAACCAAAGCCATGAGTTTGATTCAAGTAACCGATCGCATCACAGCCAAGGTTCTCGTCCTTCTATCCACTCACAAGAAGGATCATCTCGTCGTTCTATTCATTCACAAGGCTCTCGACATTCTATTCACAGTCAAGGTTCTCATCATTCCAGACACTCACAAGGATCTCAAGGTTCTCATCATTCCAGACACTCACAAGGATCACAGGAGAACGTTCAGTATCATCATAATCAGCCCCCAGAGCATTACGATCAATTCAATAGCAATCACCAGGTTTATACTGGCCAGGAATATACTGAAGAAGAAGGTCATTATGACAACCACAATCAAGGAGGTCAAGGCCTGCCACCGCCTCCATTATTTCACGGGAGCGATTATCATCCGCAGCAGCAATACAATGGAGGTAGTAACAACATGGGCCATGAGTCTGAACATGGTGGTCAATACAGAAACGGCAACATGCCAGAGATGGCTAATCAATACCACCAGAACTCGAATGTAGGAGCTCCTTATGAGCAATATAGTCAAGGAGGTAGAGTCAATGATGTCTTCGGTGAGGAAAGTTATCACTCGTTCCACCCCATCATCCCTCCTCCACCTTCCAACCATCACAGACCAGAGGAGCTAGATGAAGTATCAACCACGGGCTCGGCATACACAGCCAAGACACAACAAATGTCTAATACATCAACTAACAATAACGAGGGACATCAGCTACCTCAGAATCCATACGACGGAGGAGTAGAAGGAGAAAATATAGCCAACGTCTTCAAATCCTTATCGGAAATTCAATCTAGACTTGCAAATAATAAGAAACAATCAGAGTATCAGATGCCAGAGCAAGCTTTACCACAAGATGATATCAGAGGAAGCAATAATAGAGACGAGTCATCCCCATACCCAGGAGCAGCGACGATGCATCATTCTAATGGTAGTAATAGTAATGGATGGGGAAAAGAAGGAGTTGTTGAGGATGTTTCTATGGATGGTAGCCAAATGAGCAACTTAAATTCGAATCCAACTCGTAATAGAATACCTCAACAAGGCCAATGGATGGAACCGGTCGATGAAGATTAGAGACTAAGATCATGGAATAGAATATAATGTAATGTTTATCTTAGGAACTAACTGAAAAGGTGCCAGATTCACCGACGAAGATAATCGTTCCTCAACTACAAGCTCCTTCTCTTTCGCATCCTCATAGCTCACGCAGTGCCAAGAAAGAAGAGATGTCCTCATTTGTTAGAGTAACCACTCCGCCTTGCCCCAAACCATTTATACAATCTACAATGAAAAGGCTCTTCCTAACGCCCTCAGTAACACTAGTCACCCCGTGCAAGACATTAGGTGGATGTTGCACAACTGATCCGGGTACACGAGGAACCTCATGTACTTGGTCATTCACAAAGAAGCAAAGTTTGCCACCTTTGTACTCCGAGGGAGAGTTGAGAGGAATTTGAGAAGTTGATGTGGCATAATTACCATCACAATGAAAGTCAATACGTGAATTAGTTGGGCCACATGTCATACGTAAAGCAATCTTTACGGGGCCTGAATCAGTTCTGAATCCTTGCCCACTAACGGCCCAAAAGAGACTACAAAGTTTCTTGCAAATATCCGCCGATGAGCTACTATCCAAAGTTGATAGTACCTGGCAATTTGATGATATATCGAAGATGAGTGAGACTTAATAAGAGTAACATGGTATCAAGCTGCAAACAAACCTACCGCTACTAGCTGATCTGGAGACAAAACCATACGCATATCAACTCTGTCATCTCCGGCCGCTGTCTTATTCCATACCCAGCTCAGTAACTCGCAAAGAATACCTCGTTGTGGGGCAGCCAAAACACCAGCGTCTTCTTGGTAATGGAAGGTTTGAAAAGCTCTTGCCCGACATATTTCAGCTGCTTCCCTCAATTCATTGATTGGTACACTAGAATTAGCTCGCTCTTCATCTGTCATCATCAAATAATTGATTGTTGGGTCTGATTTATCAATAGAGCTAAATGTGCTAATCATACCACGTAAACGAAGTACAAGATGAATTGTAGATTCTTTCTGAATGTAATAATCTCCGACCGTATACTTGGTGTCAAGCTGAAGACCACTATAAATCAAACGTTGTTGATCAGGAGGAATTCCCTCCTTATCCTGTATCTTTAGCTTGACCTCTTCAATTGTATTAAACGGTGACACCATGAAGGTGAGAGTTTTGCCCGTGAGAGTTTTGACAAAGATTTCATAATGGTTAGCAAGTTTCATTTGAAGGGGTGAACCATTTTGGATGTTGCAACTACCCAAAGTAAGTCCATCATCTGAAATTTCCCTCCCAGAATAACTCAGGACATTACACGAAGGATTGAACTTCACTTGTTCCCCAATCTTATCCTTCACTAAGCCGATTATATCTGTTGATTCAACTTCTAATGTAATTGATCGATGAAATCTTTTGCCTCCAACAAATGAGATGAAGATACGCATACTACTTCCGTCTCCCTCTTGCATAGCTGAGGGACAGAGATTGGCAATTATTTCAACACTCTGTGTGTTCCATTTTTTACAGCATAATGGGAAAGATGGACAAATGTCATCATTTACTGTATGTTTTTTGATACAATCTGAATGAAACTGTTAACATTGGGGCAAAGATGTTTAGATTTAGATATGCCAAACTAACAAAACAAAACAGACACATATTTGATATGCAGCCATAATACTCTTACCTTATGCCCACAACTACCAACTGCAACCCTCAATCCATCAGTATCAGCTGTCTCGTAATATGAAACAGATGGTTCACTCAATGAGTTACCACAAATCCTACAATCTCCTTCACCACATAACTTCTTTTCGGATGGTTGCAGTACAGTAAAATGAAATTCCAATTCACTTCCGTCCTGGATGTTGTAACTTGATAATGTATGGCTCCTATCTGTTAGCTGGGTAGATAATGGTTTATCTTTATCCTTCAATAATAGACGAGCTTTACATTTAGCAACAGGTGGTACATACGCCTTATTCACACATTTCATCTCGTCGATCTTATCAAATAACTCTTGAACAGTATTTGAAGGTTCGACGTCAAGGGATAGCGTGGTATTAACGTCCCTATTTGCTGTTACGAAGATTTCCATTGTCATTAATAATGATATTGATAAATGGTAGTAATGGTAACGTGCAGGTATAGAAGCTCTTGTAACTGGTATAGAGATGTTGTACATAAGATGTGCACAAAAATAAAGTTATGGGGTGTGAGATAGTATAGAAATAGAATAAGGCAGAGATACAAAAGTATGATAATACTTCTCTTCCAATTCGATAATTTAGATATAGATTTCATTGCACACTTCTCCATCGATGTACAATAATATACAACACACTAAAAAAAAAAAAAACCAAAAAAGATTCATGATCTTTACGATGCATGTCTATTAAAAATAATAGCATGTGCTCTTAAGTAATACCACCACCGCCTCCTGTTGTCAACGATATCACACGAAATATCTCACCTTTATCCACGTCTTTTTAGAATGAGCTGTGTGTGTCAATTATAGCGCACCAAGTTATATTGTTGTCAATGCCAATAAATGAAAGTTTATTCCCGAAACGTTGAAAGTTCCACTTAAGTTCCACTTTTCTTGTCACATTTAGCCAACAAGTGGTGATATGCCATCATGTAGGTACTGTAATAGTGGTTGTTTGGCATTGTATAGGTGCATAAAAAGTTGATGAACACTCCCAGCATGATTGTAGGGCCCTCCACCATACTTTTATAGCACCATGTTGGCAGGTTTCTTGCCTAAGATTTGGCAAAATCTCGTTTCCTGTCAACATTCAGTCAATATTTGCACACCAACTTGTGATATGCCATCATGTAGGTGCTGCAATATGTAGTGGTTGTTTGGCATTGTATAGGTGCATAACAAGTTGATGAACACTCCCAGCATGATTGTAGGGCCCTCCACCATACTTTTATAGCACCATGTTGACAGGTCTCATCCCTCAGATCTCGACTTTCTGTCAACATTCAGTCAATATTTGCACACTGACTTGTGATATGCCATCATGTAGGTGCTTCAATAGTGGTTGTTTGGCATTCTATAGGTGCATAACAAGTTGATGAACACTCCCAGCATGATTGTAGGGCCCTCCACCATACTTTTATAGCACCATGTTGACAGGTCTCATCCCTCAGATCTCGACTTTCTGTCAACATTCAGTCAATATTTGCACACTGACTTGTGATATGCCATCATGTAGGTGCTTCAATAGTGGTTGTTTGGCATTCTATAGGTGCATAACAAGTTGATGAACACTCCCAGCATGATTGTAGGGCCCTCCACCATACTTTTATAGCACCATGTTGACAGGTCTCATCCCTCAGATCTCGACTTTCTGTCAACATTCAGTCAATATTTGCACACTGACTTGTGATATGCCATCATGTAGGTGCTTCAATAGTGGTTGTTTGGCATTGTTTAGGTGCATAACAAGTTGATGAACACTCCCAGCATGATTGTAGGGCCCTCCACCATACTTTTATAGCACCATGTTGACAGGTCTCATCCCTTGGATCTCGACTTTCTGTCAACATTCAGTCAATATTTGCACACTGACTTGTGATATGCCATCATGTAGGTGCTGCAATAGTGGTTGTTTGGCATTGTATAGGTGCATAACAAGTTGATGAACACTCCCAGCATGATTGTAGGGCCCTCCACCATACTTTTATAGCACCATGTTGACAGGTCTCATCCCTCAGATCTCGACTTTCTGTCAACATTCAGTCAATATTTGCACACCAACTTGTGATATGCCATCATGTAGGTGCTTCAATAGAGGTTGTTTGGTATTGTATAGGTGCATAACAAGTTGATGAACACTCCCAGCATGATTGTAGGGCCCTCCACCATACTTTTACAGCCACTTGCTGGCAGGTTTCTTGCCTCAGATTTGGCAAAAATCTCGTTTCCTGTCAACATTCAGTCAATATTTGCAAACTGACTTGTGATATGCCATCATGTAGGTGCTTCAATAGTGGTTGTTTGGCATTGTATAGGTGCATAACAAGTTGATGAACACTCCCAGCATGATTGTAGGGCCCTCCACCATACTTTTATAGCACCATGTTGACAGGTCTCATCCCTCGGATCTCGACTTCCTGTCAACATTCAGTCAATATTTGCACACTGACTTGTGATATGCCATCATATGTAGGTGCTTCAATAGTGGTTGTTTGGCATTGTATAGGTGCATAACAAGTTGATGAACACTCCCAGCATGATTGTAGGGCCCTCCACCATACTTTTACAGCACCATGTTGACAGGTCTCATCCCTCAGATCTTGATTTTCTGTCAACATTCAGGCAATGTCTGGCATTCTGCTGGTGATATGCCATCATGTAGGTGTTGCAATAGTGGTTGTTTGGTTATCATTGATTTGGCTATACCTGACTGAGGAGAAGATATAAGTATCACAGCAAAGGCTTAGGCTTCCTCATTTAGGCCCCTGGCAATAATGGCAAGACTACAGACAGCTATACATATTGCCTTTAGCAAGGCCACGTTGTAGCGAAGTTCCCTGAATTGAGATTGCATGGTCCATAAATATCAGTTCTTGTCTAACTTTATAAGTACGTATAATATGTTGCAGCCTGCCTCTAATACAACATTCATCCTTCTGGAAACACAAAGTAATACCTAGGAAAGTTTGATCCAATCAACTCTTTCTAAAGCAAATACTTAAAGGATGAAAGGCGGCGCATACTACTCAACTCTAGCATCTCTATTCCTCTTCATCACAATCCATATAACAAAGATTCGGGACATGTAATATTCCAAACACAACATACCCACTGTTTCTAATATACAAAAGCAACCAACAAGGTCTCGATCCATTTTCTATCACAGCAAAGATATGTACATTTTTGCAACACAAGTGATATTAAATGGAGGACTGGCCGCTCTTCACATCTACCTTCTTCTTAAATTCCTTCGTACTTTTCTCGTCTTGCCACTTCCTGACCATGACGATCCCGAAGATCCTCCACCGCTCTTGCCAGACTTGCCACTACCTGAAGACCATGACGAGCTTGAGGACGATCCCCATTCCGGTTTCCCCCACCCTGCATCCTCGGAATAGTATGTATCCTTTGAATATGATGGTTTAGAGTATGACGGCTTGGAATACGATGGCTTAGAGTATGATGGCTTGGAGTATGAGTCTTCACTATAGCTTGGCTTGCTATACGAAGGCTTGGAGTATGAATCGGGACTATCATACGATGGCTTGGAGTAAGCTGGCTTGGGAGGCTTGGGCTTGGGGGGATAGTATGGCTTGTTATCATACGAATCTTTACTGTAAGATGCTCCCCATTTAGTCGACGAGGAACTGCTCGATGACGAGGAGTAACCACCGCTCTTGCCACTCTTGCCCGACGATGACCACGACGATGAGCCACTCTTGCCAGATTTACCCGAATGACTACTACCCGACTTGCCACTCTTTCCTGACGAACTTGAAGAGCCACTCCAACTACTTGAGCTAGAGCTTGAATCCTTGGATTTATAGTAATCTAACTGATCATAATTATAATCCTTGGAATAACTATAACTCATTCCATCCATTGGTCCATCTCCTCCACCACCACCGCTTGGTGGAGAAACTTTCCTGGTAGGCTGTGCCGTAACCTCGGTGGGGAAAGGTGTCATTGCAGGAGGAGTAGGTGATGGTGGCGTGGGTGGAGTAGGTGGAGGCACGGGCACAACGGGAGGTAATAATACCTCATCAATTACATGAATAATACCATTACATGCCGGAACATCAGGAAGAATAACCTCGGCATCATTCACGAATATATCACCATTTGATATTAATTCAATGTTAACATTGGCACCATTGACTGTTTGGACTGGACCTGTTTCAAGAGCATTACTTGGTACTCTACCCGACACGACGTGATAGGTTAAGATGGATGTTAAGTCATCAACATTCTCGGGTTGGAGGAGTGTATCAAGTGTTCCTGCTGGTAAAGCCGCAAATGCCTCATCAGTTGGGGCTGTTTGTGCGAGAGGGAAAGGCAAAGTGATATGTGTTAGACATATTAGCTTCTGATACACATCATAACAAAACCAAAAGAAACTAAGAACAATCCTAAACAATAACAACGTACCAAATACAGTAAATGGTCCATCTCCATTCAAAGTATCTACCAATCCAGCAGCCTCAACAGCCGCAACTAATGTATCAAATCCATTCTCCTCGGCAACATCTACAATTGTTCCTAAATCACATCCTGTAGGTGGTGTAGGAGCTGGCGGAGTAGGAGTAACCGGTGGAGTGGGGGTAGGTGGAGTTGGAGGTGGATTAACACCACTACCAATATTAATCCTAACAATAGCCGTATCACAATCTTCTTCATCATCACATGTTTCATATGTACATTGATCACTACCCACGAATGTTGTATCATTTGGTATATATACTACCTCACTTAAATTTAAACTAATACTACATTGTCCATTGGTAGGTTGTGCAGTAATAGCACGAACAATTAAGTTAGATCCTGTGTCATTTTCTAGGACAGCGATGAAGGCTTCAGTTGTTCCTGATTGGAGGGAGATTGTATCGTCTACGGCTATTACTAATGCATTTTGATTTAATTGTGGTGTATTTGGTGTTGGAATTGGTGTGGGGTTTTTGGTAGGACGAGGCGTACGAGGTGGTCGGGTAGGTTTACGTGTTGTTGGTGCTTTTGTTTGATCAGTTGTGGGGAACCAAGTTGGCCATTCGGTAGGTGTGTAAGATGGTGATGTTGTTGGTACATTTGCTGCTTGTGGATTAGTCTTGATAGTTGTACCCTTGAGGGCTTCATTGCGTTCTTGACGCTTATTACGTTTTTGTATTTTGATTTGTTTCTTTTCAAACTTTGTTTGATTCGTTTGAGCGGATGATGTGGCTATTATTGCCAATAGAGTAAAGAGGGCACTTGAATAGTTCATGATGGATAGATGATGGATGGTTGATTCGGTCGACGACTCAGGCGATCGGAGGATATCGATTCAATCGAGTTGAGTATATGAGTTATGTATGGCTTATTATCAAATAAATGAATGATTGCAATGGTATTATTAGAATTATGAGGAGATGCTACCAACGCTACATTGCATAATGTTATGGCGTCGTCGTGTGGTTGGAAGTTAGAACCGCGAGTGGATGGAAGTTGCAAGCTCGGTTGGAAGTTAAATTGGCGAATGGATGGAAGTTTGACAACGGAGCCGGTATCTTAAGGTATCCTTTTGACATAATGAAATCTATCTCCCTCTATCTCACCTATCACTACCTATCAATCGACAATCGATGGCATGCAATTTGCAATGGCATGCTCATGCATTATCCGTCTTTATGTTTGTTCAGAAGAAGATTGTATGATTTCGAGATTTCATTTATCGGCAGTCTTCTAGATTTTGCAAAAAAACTACTCCACTACTACGCCTTCAGGCAGCTCTAATAATTTGCATCATTCTATACTACCCATCACCAAAACAACATGATAATATATACTTTGGTACCCGCCCACTAGCGCCATTTGATAGTTATCATATACTGAAGTTTATCC
>Ga0214480_100238_pt1 | contig 27466 bp, 24 predicted proteins | sample M1_20Mar14CPVII9_3_FD_165042 | JGI IMG/M metagenome (GOLD analysis project Ga0214480, IMG submission 165042) | Marine eukaryotic communities from Monterey Bay, California, United States - M1_20Mar14CPVII9sort6BwellE17 | ecosystem: Environmental > Aquatic > Marine > Unclassified | place: USA... | reverse complement strand
TGATGCTTCACTAAGCGTCATCTCGTAACTTTTATGGCTTTACTGAATCTACAGACTTTGATCCATCCTGTACTCTTAGTCTATCGGAGGAATCAACGAGATTAGATTACGTCAATACATGCCGATTACCTAATGTAGGTACTAAAGAATATGGCATTGGACATGGCAATAGTGGGGGATGGATATGTGCACAACGTCGTGTTGGGAAGGCATTGGGCTGGTTACAGGCTGTGTATAGCAGTAGTCGTAAGGGTGGTGTCAAGGTGAAGAGGAGTATACCTGATATACTAGTGATTGTTGATGATGATACCTCTGTGGATTTGAACAAGGTTAAGCAGTTCATGATGACGAAAGAGAGTAGTTCTTCGCGTGAGGAGCCCTATATTGCTGCTGGGAGTGTCTTTCAACTTGGTAAATACGGGGGATTCAAGGCAGCTCATGGAGGGTTTGGTACCTACTTGAATAAAGCTGCCATAGAATTAATGACACGTCGTCCAATCTTTTGCAACAAAGATGATAATGGTTTTATACCCACAGCTCTCGAAGGAGATGAGGATCCATTCACAATGAATGCATGTAAACAACTTGCTCAAAACAAAGCACAAGAATTAGATGTGTACACTCCTGGGGATTCAGTATTCAATATCTTTTACAAGTTGGCATCACGACCATACTTTTGCATGCATTCGGATTGGATGATTGGTTTCATGATTACAAACTATGTCATGACGAAAGATGGATTAGTACAAGTTGATCCTCAGGGCAAGAGAGGATACTGTGGAGAAGAGAGTGTGAGTTGTCATTATCAAACTCCAGCATTAATGGAACAGTTTGTTCAGATGCATCCACAACAACCACAGCCGCCGCTATTGCTCTCTCCTTTATCATCGGTATCATCAGGCACTGAAGTAGAACAACCGTTAGCAATATACAAGGAGTGTATACGCCATACAACTCACGAACTTTTGCCTGCTATCATTGCAAAGATAAATGAAGATCCTGAAGATAATGGATTGAAACCCTTTATTCTTAGCAGTCAAGACAAGAGGACTAATGATGTCAAAGGATTGGATCTGAACATCGTTCGTGGCAAGCGGATAGCCATACTTGGCGATAGTACTTTGTTCTATCTAACGCAATGGCTATATTCAATGATGACACATCTTAAGGATGAAGAGAATGGTCAACCAAAGTACGATGAAATGCCGCTTAGTGAAGCATCAACAGTTGTTCAAGAGAGAGCTGATATGTTAGGTGTACAATTGCCTGATAACAGGCAAGAATCACTTCCTATAACTGATTATGATGGCACTCTGATCCAGTGGACTGGTATGAAAGGATTGACTAGAGCAGAAAGTTTGGAAGGGAAGATCAGTCGAATGTTTGAAACTGCTCGTCAGATGAACCCTCGTGTAATTGTGGCCAATATGGGTCTGTATTGGCTTCATCTTCGTCCATTTACAGGACCTAGCAATGGAATTGTCATACATCGATGGGCCCACTACAAGGATGATTGGTTGACGCAAGTCTATAATTTGGCGTTGGATATGAATGAGACAACTCTTCTTTTATTCAAAACAACGAATTTCGTTTGTGATATCAAAAGAACAAATGATTGGGAGACATATGCAAATCTATATCTATCAATGGACAACCAAACAGTAGAAGCATGTTACCAAGAAAACAAGCAGTTTATTGGGACGTATGAATTGACTCAATCACAAGTATACGATTACTGCCAATACGGCCAATTCACAGAGATTGGGGTGCAACATTACAATCAATTCATTCATGAATTTGTGAGAGAGATACATGAAAAGCAAACCAATTCTCGTCTGACTGTTGGCATATTCAATGATCATGATGTTTTGTCATGTGACTCTACTGATGATGCTATCCATCATTATAAGAATATGGAGGTTAGGCTCCGCCTATTATCGAACACTATTGACAGTTATCTTGGATGTAGAAACTACCCACAATCAGTGATGGAGATGACACCAGAACAACTTGTTACAACATTGGAGGAGAAGACAATAAGTTACAATCCCTTGCATATATGTGACCGTCCTACAAATCATATACGGATGCAACATCCTAATGTCAATCAACCATGTCCAAGTACGTCTCAAGATAAGCCTCTTCTACTACTTGAGGGAAGTATAGCCAGGGGACGAACAGGGAACAATTTCATGGAGCTCCTCCATGCCATACAACTTACGAAAGATCAAGATATTCAGCTAGGCATGATGAAACAATCTTGGGCTATGAAATTAGTTACCAACTTATGGTTTGAGACTAATGAAAACACCAACACATTCGATTATGAAATACTAGAGAGGACATTGTGTATAAGAATATTCGATACTCCCGAAGAGGTTGAGGGATGGAATGTTGTGCATATGACCACACAGGAACTGTTTGTATATCATTCACCTCTGTCTGTGCCAGACTACATGACAAGTCAATTAGAAATATTTCGAAGACTGTTTCAGAGTATACTGTATGCCGGTCAGGGTATCAACTTGGGCAGCATCTCTACAAGGAGTACAAGAGATATGTGCTCCGGTATCAATGAACTCTTTCCCACACTCGAAGAAAGAAGTTCAGCAATATATACTGTCATCCACTCACGTCATCGAGGATACAAGAAGGTATCAAAAAAGACTGGATGCGACTTGACTGCGGCATTAGAGATGCAACCAGAATACATTAAATCATTACTGCAGCCATTGGGAATGCTTGAGTATCCCATAGTATTAATAACAGACGGCGAGGACCCAAAAGTTCTGGAACGACTAGCAACCGATCCAGACATTGGACGGCATTTACGATTATTAGATAAGAGTTCTAGTACACTGGGAGGGGAGATGACCTTGGCAATGATGTCACAAGTATTCATTGGCAATCCTGGCTCGTCCCTAAGTGCCTTTATAGCAAAGGCAAGGTCGAGCTTTGGTTTTGAACACAATAAGATGTTCATGGCAAAAGATACAACGACTGGACAGTGGCAAAGCGTCTGTGACGATCAATGCCTATTCGATTATGACATTATGGGAGACCAAGCATAGTGTACTAAATCTATAATAAGACGCAATTATTCATATTTTAAACACTACGGCTTGGTATAATTTTGTGATGAAAGATACCTAAAGATACCTTATAGTCCTTATACTTGACATACAGGGAGTCGGAGAACGTCGTAAGTGAAACTAACCCAAGCTACACAATAACCAATAGGTGATGATGATCGGGGGATATGATGGTTGTTAAGTTATCGAGGATAGCTTAATCCCCTGCCTCTTGACAACTGAGGAAAATCTAGAATGACCCGCGAGGTATCCTCGAAAAAAAAACTTGAGTATTACTTGTTATCTACCGTCGATAGACTGTATGTATTGCTCTCTATCATCATATATAAAGCCCCCATAGATTCTTCATTCATTATTCTCTCAGCCGCCATTGAGCAATCTATAAGACGGCGCTCTAAAATTGAGTATACTAAAAAGTATCTTTAAAATTATATGTATGATGTGCAATATTGCAACAGACTAATGACCAAAGCATAAGCATATACATCTCTAACCATCAATACAGAGTACAATCTACAAATGATACAAAATATCAACAAATCCATAGTAGCTCTATGTATCGTTGCCGCCTTGGCGCTGGCAGTCATAGTTACATATGATACATATTATAATCTCAGCAACATCAAACAAGATCGTCGTCTATCCTCAAATCAAGTTAAGAAACTATCCTACGATCAAATTAAAGATAAGATCGGCCACAACAATACCACGAAGAAGAAGGATGTAATATTAACCTCATGGTTTCGATACAGACGAGATCCACAACGTCATGTACAAGTATCAAAAGATATTGATTATATTTACAATATGTATGTATCAGCGACACATCTTAAAATACCAGTTATTATCTTTTACGATTGGTTATCTAACGAGTTTATTGAGAAGTATAGTAATGATTATATTACATTTAAGCATGTCGAACCTGATCGTCATTACAGTACAAATGACTTTCGTTTCATGCCATATCTAGATTATATAATTCAAGAGGGGGAGAATTTGGATTCGTTATTAATGATTGATGCATCTGATGTCTTCTTCAATTCCAATCCTTTTAAGTATATTCATGAGCATGAGAACGAAGATAATCAACTTTTTGTCAGTCATGATAATGGGAATACCTTTGGTTGGGATTCGTGGAGGGTAGACGTATGCTACGGTGAAGCGGCTCATAACTGGCCTCCTGGAAAAAAACAATACAATGCAGGAGTATGGGGTGGCCAAAGACCTGCCGTTCGATGTGTACTCGGTAAGTACATTAAATATGCACAGTTTGTGCTTTGTTTCATAGTGCAAAGTACTCAATTGTGAGTTCATTGTCTACTCATATCATATTCATCTCTCTCTCTCCCATTTCTACATGTCATACCTTTAGAATGTATTAATGATCAAATACAAAACCACATGCCAAAATCAAAGAACTGCAACATGCCTGTCGTGAATTGGTGTCTTAATCATGGCCCTTGCAATGCACAAATTCACCCCAAGCCTGAATTTGTAAACCCATGGAAGGGAGGCTGTCGTGAGAAGAAGTATCCCGTGGTTCATAATAAGTGTGATGTAAGTTTAATGAGGGGGGATCTTCTTTCTTTTGCTGATTCTTTGTTTGATAAGATGTATACTTATAACAAACACTGACACACGTATTGTCCCCCTACTCTTATTCGTATCATTAGGATACAAAAAAGGGTCAAACTCGAGTTGACATTGTCAATGATGAGGTAGTTTTAGTCGATACGGGGGTCAAGTTGAGCAAAGAAGAAGATCGGTTGTACTGATATTGTTTAAACCTAAATACAACCATCACAAGTGGAAGTAGTGCTTAGCTCGCTTCACTTCTTCTACCTCCCCTCTTTTCGACCCAAGTACCGGGGGAATGAAATTTGGCGATCCAACTTGCAAGATGAGACACAGGGTCATTCCTAACAACCCTAAATCTAGAATCTAGAGAGAGAGCCTCCTCTCTCGCTCGTGGCTTATTTCGCCGCCATCTTAGTATCGTAGTGGCTAGCAATATCACGACTATATCGATTAGAGTGCTGCTGAGTTGGTCCATATATAGCTGAATACTAAGATAAGACGCTAAAACTGTAGAGCTCTGAATCATCAAAATTAAGTAGTATGAATAATGTTCATTGCAATTGCAATGATTAGTGACTAAAGCATTATAATATATAAACAGTAGCCCCTCTCTAATCTCTATTTTGCAATACTACGATCACTAACAACAATGCCAAATATCAACAAATCAATCATAGTCCTATGTATCATTGCCGCCTTGGCAGCTATAGGTCTTCTATCAACTAACAATAATTACGATACATATAATCTAAACAACTCCATCGATAAGAACAACATTAATCTTGATGACGAGGAAGATGATGACTTCTACCATCGACTATTATCAAACACAGAATATTTAGATTATATAGATTATTATAAAGGTAAATTTGATATACCAAAATGGTTAAAGAGACGTAACCTCGAATCACGAAGTGATGTACATCAAATATTTGAGAACGTTATTACCGCATCACAAAATGATAACACTCGTACACTACTTGATACACAACAACAACAAACATTAACAACATACAACCTCGAAAATGCAGTAGAAATAACTAAACAATTTAGTAACATGGTTGGTATATTACTATATAGACCAAGTCATGACGATTTTATATTATATTATAATATAAAACGACATGGTTGGGTTAGCGGGTGTGTTAAGTTAAGTATGGCATTTAAACATTTTAGTATGATGTTACGAAATGAATTTAAGGATAGGTTTAGGGGTGTTGAGAGTGATGAATTGGGTAAGTTTTATGTTGGTATTGTTTATTATGGTGTATTGGGAATGAGTGTTTTGTGAGATTGTACCTAGCAGATTATAATTGTAGCCCCCGAGGCGCGTTACGCCCAGAATCTTTAAGGCAATTCTCTAACCCCTTCTTCTCCCCTCTTATCCAAACAACTTTAAACAAAACACAGTCATTGTAGTTGGAGGCGGAGACTATCCACATCTACACCCAGATTGTCTTGAGAACTTTCCATACACATCACCTAAATGTTCCAAGAATGATACACCCATATTACAATTCGGGAGTGCATTTAGTTATGCACAGAGTCTGCCGAATATGATACCCATGCCCATGACTGCTACGCACTTGCCGTGTCTTAGAGCGTATGGTGCATTTGGGAAAGTTTGTGCTGATTTTAGTCCAAAGGGACATGATGATATGCCTGGGAAGTTGGTATTTGGTGATGAGTTTGGCTTAAACTTTGAGGTAAGTTGTTTGTTGTGGGGGTTGGGGCTGGTAATTTGGACGACCTTATATTGATCATTCTCTCTCCCTTCCTCATACGAAACCACTCAGGATCTCATCCCCCAAGTTGTATGGCGGGGTACAGATTTCAATTACCTTGCTCACATTGAATCTCTCCGCAAACCGAACCCTCAAGAAGATATTGTATCCTTTACCAATCCAGCAAGGGCACCCCGTCGTCGTGATTTGGCAACACTTGCATTACGTCAAGTATATGATGATCTACTGCCCCGATGGAAGGGTGCCGTCTTAACAGCCGAGGCTGAACTTCTAGCTGCCAAGGATGATACATTGCCCTGGGCTAATATGAAATTCACATCCACAACACCAGCGGCGAAAGCAAAGGCCAAGGCTGCATTTGAACAGCTCGATGAGTATGTTTCAATCTTGGGTGAAAGAATGTCATCCGAAGAGTTGGCCAAATATAAGTATCATATAGATTTAGGAGGTGGTGGTGGAACAACGTGGACTGGCACCTTGGCAAAGATGGCAATGCCTGGCTTGTTATTCCATCATGTCACACCCACGAAGGATTATATCCATGATTACAAGATGAAACCGTGGATACATTATGTCCCCATCAAGGCCGATCTCAGCGACTTAAAAGAGAAGTTTGATTGGGCAGAGTCTCACCCTAATTTGGCCAAGATGATTGCCGATCAAGGTTCCAAGTTGATGAGACACTTATCAACGAGTGAGGGATTTGGTGAAATGTATCAAGAAGTCTTTGTTGATCAAGTTCGTCAAGTTATTGATGCATATCTACCAGTCTCGGTTACTCATCCTGGATTAAGCTGGGAAGAAGTCCTCAAGAATTATGATGGCGATAATTTTGATGCAAAGTGGATGTGTTCTAGTGAAGCATGTGTCAAGAACCCAACAGATGACGAACTATCAGCTAATGCTGTTGTTGTGGTTCCTACTACTGTCGTCTCCCAAGATCGAGTATTGTCTGATCAAGAAGAACACCAGGACTGTGGCGTATTCAAGTTACTAGCTCATCGACGAGACTGTAGGAGAAAGACAGCAAGGAAAGCTGCTGCCCTTCTCCTGGAGGATAGGCAGCTTATTACCCAAGAAGTTCAAGATGATACTACTGGGAAGAAAGATGCGGTTCTGACTTCCTGGTACACCTACCAGCTTGACCCGCAACGTCACAAGCAGGTGTCGTCCGATTCCATTGAATATATAAATGATATATACTTGTCAGCGACTCATTTGAAGATACCCTTGGTAGTGTTCCATGACAATCTGTCAGATGAGTTTGTCAGGAAGTATGAGAATGATTACGTTTCATTCAAGCGTGTCACTCCGAATCCTCAGTTCAGTACAAACGACTTCCGTTTCGTACCATATCTTGAGTATATCATTGAGAATGGACTAGATTCAGTATTGATGGTTGACGCATCTGATGTCTTCTTCAATTCCAATCCTTTCGATTATATTCACGAGCACGAGAATGAAGCTAACCAACTGTTCGTTAGTCATGATAATGGTGGCACCTTTGGGTGGCATTCCTGGAAAGTACCAGGATGCTATGGTGAGGTTGCTCATACTTGGCCTCCCAAGCAGCACTATAATGCTGGAGTATGGGGTGGAAAAGGACCTGCCGTTCAATGTATCCTAGGTAATTATGTTTTTGTGCATATGATGTGCACTTTTCTAGTTTTGCATATAATGTGCATCATCTCACGCCGTAATCTCTTTCAACCCCAAATAGAATGTATTAATGATCAAATACAAAATCACATGCCAAAAGGACACAACTGTAACATGCCTGTTGTAAACTGGTGTCTCAATCATGGCCCATGCAGTGCACAGATACATCCCGAGCCTCAATTTGTAAACCCGTGGAAAGGAGGCTGCCGCGAGAAGAAGTATCCCGTTGTGCACAATAAGTGTGCCGATACTCAAGAAGGTCAAACTCGTATTGACATTATCAACAATGAAGTATCTTTAGTCGATACAGGGATCAAGTTTTACACTGCTGCGGATTATAGGAAAGCCGAGAGGAAGAAGATTACTCTCCCCGAGTCCAAACCCCTGTATGAAGGTAAACCAAGCACTGCCGATCAATATCTTTTGACTCTCAATCAATCAGAACAAGTGGTTGCTGTGCAAGACGAGCCTTGGGTAGATACCTTGTGGATTGATGTCACCGGGTATACAGAGGGTATAAGTGGGTGGAAGGTAGTTCTATTAGAGGTCCTAACAGTTGTATCGCAGATTCCCAATGCTGTGTTAGTTGAGCCTTGCATGATGAAGGGCGTTCTCAGATCATGCAGTGAATCTTATCCCGAAGGCATAGTTGGTGAGCCTGTTCCAGTCGGTGATATCTATGATCTATCCAAGTACTTTATGTCAGCCGATGGACAACCACCAACAATGGCCACCTATGATGAGTACCTCCGCCGTAATCAAGCTGGTATAAGACCTTCCAAGCAGTTCCCAGTCTGCTTCAAGGGGAACCCAAACCCTTGTCCTGCCCCCTACATACCATTCACGGGACACGTCGAAGATGGCAAGAGAATACGGAACCCAAAGATAAAGGGAGAAGTGATTCAAAGTGCCAACAATGTAGATGAGATCACGACTGTAAAGGTGCATGTATGTTGGTGGGGCAGATGTGGTCTCGAACTACAGAAGTTGTTCCTTGGTAACGACAGGCCTAATTACAAGAATTACGACGCAGGAGCTCTCCAATTGAACCCTCAACTCTTTGATACTGTCCAAAGTTTCTTGGCCACAGCCAACATTGCCGACAATTTCTCTGTCATCCACTGGCGTGCAGAGAAGCCAGGTCTAGATTACCTCGGCTGTACTAAACATGTACTTGATGTCAAGCGTAACATCGAGAATACTCTGTCTAATGATCCGAACCACAAGTTCTTCTTAATGTCAAGTCTTGATAAAGACATAACCAAGATGTGGAATGGAGAGAAGCAGCTTGGGTCGTCAGGCTCCCCATCAGAGGCCTTGGATATTCTAGAAAGTAATGGGCTACTCAAGTTCGATCAGCTTCTTAAGGAGTCAAATGTTTATATCAAGGATCCTGGGATGCTTGCCATTTATGATCTCATCCTAGCGAAGTTGTCCAAGACCTTCTCCACATGTGCGGCTGATGTAGAAGGATCACCATCTTCTTGTACAGATTATCAGCGTGGTATCTGTAGCCATTGTAATTACCTTGGGAAGTTTGCTCGGTTAGCCATCGATACAAGATCAGCTCAATCTCTTGAGTCTAATACATGCTGGCCTGTTGAGGAAGTGGAAGTAGCTCCTAATACTGCTATACCACAAGCACAAGATGATGATGTATCTATTCATTATTTTATCAAATCATCAGGCAATGGGCCATATATACAAAGAGCATTAGACATTGCCGATACATGGGCCAAGCAAGTAGAAGATATAACCTTTCTTATGGATAACACCAACCATGACAAGGTAGACCTAGAATACAGTACCCGGTCATGGGCAAAGGTTCGACACGTTGACGGAACTGATAAACAAGGCGACTACAAGCATGCTAATGGAAGAGATAATCCTGTATTACTCGAAGCATATGCAGCTCAGCGATTGAAGACCAGAGCTGTCTTCGCCGAGGATCTTAATACCAGTGCACCTCGAACTGCCTCCGATTGGACATGCTATTTAGACGATGATATGGTAGTCAACCATACTAACCTCAAGGTGGAGTTGCTCAAGAAGGAACCAACATGTTCTCCCAACTGTATCATTGGTGACATGGCTGTTCATGCAGGTATCCCGTACACTGGAGGAGGTTGGTGTATGGAACAGAAACTTGTCGAGAGAATAGCAACTTTATTCAAAGAGAAGACAGATGAAGAGATAGGTTGGCACAGTACCGACGATGTAGACTTCCACCACGCCGTGCTAAACAAAGCATTAGGTGTTGAAATGATAGATAGTGAGCTCTTTTATAGTGAGCTTGCTTGGCGTAAGAAGAGTGAGAAGAGATTGAAATATGGCTTACACATGAGCTTGATAGAGTTTGGAGAGAAAGTTGTTCCCTCGTTGGCTGTGTATCACACTAGTATGAGACCTTCTTTACACCAGTTCCACCCACCAAAGCCACAACTATCGCTATCGTATCCAAAGTATTATAATATGTAAATTAAGTTTAGATTGTGTATCAGTTCCTTATGGTACTACTACTACCTCAATCCAGTAGTATTACGAGTATGTCTCTACCTAGCTAGGACCGAGAGAATAAGAAAAAGAAGGGGGGGATCGCAAGATGCCTTCCTCCTAAACAGAGTTTTCATAAAACAATCATTCATGAAAACTCTCTTCGAATTGAGATCAATCATTCATTAGGTATCATACCGTATGGTTGGAATGAAATGCAGTATCCAAATTTAGGGAATTTTTTTTGCAATGAAGATATGGACTTTGAACTTCGTTCTTTTTACGGGAACTAGTTCATAATCTGAACTAGTTCCCATAAAAAGAACGAAGGACCTAGTACATATTGCGGCCTCACAATAAATTCCCTAAAATTGAGAGTAGGTCCAATTCTGCGATTTTTTGGTCTTGGTTTAGCTTTCTCGCTTTCGAAAATTCTACTAAGGCCGGTCCATACACCTAACACGGGTAAACTGCTCCCGCCTAAGTGACTCAGGATACATAAACCACTTTTATGGACATTTGGCGATTTTTATATCCATTATCTTAGAATTATCAACTCTCATAAAATAAATAAACTTTACTGCACCGACTTAATTCGTCATGGTATACCTATAATGATATGAAGTATGTATTGTTATTGTAATTGATAGTTGTTGCAATGATTAATGCAAAATTATTGGAAACGGCATCCGCCCTCGTCAACTTTTTTAATCAATATCCAGACGCCAAAGATCAAGGTGCACAACTCGAAAAACAAATTGGACGGTGCCTTGCAACGAATTGGAATAATAAACAGGTTGATGCTGAATTGGCGTTAGTATTGGATTTATATGCTGATTTATATGCTTCTCTATATAGGGAGAGAATATCTAGTACCAAAGCAGATACGAGTACTACTAAAACAAATACTACCGCCGCCGAGATATCTAATGATACAACTACTCAACAAACTACTACAACTAGACCTCGTCGTGGTACTGCAGGTCAGTTGCCAGTTCGATTACAAGATTATGATATGTCAGATGATGAATCAAGTGTTAATAGTACATTAAGTGAAGATAATGTAGATTGGGCTGTACCGAACGATCTATATGATATAGAAAATGATGATTTTGATGTTGATTATAATTCAGACGATGGTACAATAGATGGTGACATTATGGTTGATGATATGGATATGGATACAGATATTAGTGACGATGAATTAGATGATTTAAAAAATGATAATGGTGACAATACGATGGTTACCGAGGACACCGAACCATTAACAATTGATACCAATACAACAACTGCACAACCACCTAAGAAAAAAAGAGGCCGTCCAAAAGGATCAACTAAGAAGAAGAAGACGAATAAACAATGGAGGAAGAAGAAGAAGCAGAAAATGAAAGGTCCCGATGTATATGTACGTAAACAACGTGCCCGAAGATCTAGGACGAGAATATCGAATGGATCTACTAATGATGTTGTAGAGGTAGATGAAAGTATTGCCTGTGAAAAGTTAAGTCTACTTGAAAAGCGTCTCCCATCAATAAACGTTGTCAGGGCAATTCAGATGTAACATCCAATTGGGCAAAGGCAAGACATCGTTGGGTAACTCAATTACTAATCCGATTGGGCAAGGCACCAAATGACTTATCTGATTTTACTGACAATGGCGAGTTGGAGAAGTGCTTTGATTCCGATGAACTAGCTGATTATAAACTTAATATCAAGTGTATTGCATGGTGGGATGAAGTACACAAGTCATGTCATATCGGCGATAAGCGTGAAGGTGATAAAGACCACGTCCAATTCCCTCGTAACGCTGAAGGGAAGTATGATCCAAACGGCCACTACTCCGACGAAGAGAAGGGCATTGTGTTGAAAGTAAAGTATGCCAATCAAGGTCGTTTTGCATTTGGTGTATCTCTTGATCCTAATGTACCTGATGGAGAAGAGAACGAGGGCATTCGTGCTGTGATGTATGATTATACAAATCGAACTATTCTGTCAATTGGAGATTGGAAAGAAAAGGTACAAAAGCAGATAGAACATGTAAAACGTACCAGTGATGATTCGACAAAGTGGGTAGAAACAACACGTATACAAAACGGTGTATACGGTAATGATCCCATCAAGATTATCAACAACAGAGTAAAGTATGGTGTTCCTCGTATGGTACCAGGTATTGGGAAGGAATCATTCAAGCATTTGAATGCTCAAGGCATTAATACTGTTCAAGATGCAGTTGATTTGGCTGGTAACGAAGAGAAAATGCGTGAGATTGTAAGAACAATATCAGGAACCAAGGTAACATATGACAAATTGAAGGAAATTATCGACGGTTGCAAGGATCAGTATCAAGGTCCTATATCACCACCCGTCGTATATCACAACAGAGCAGAAAATCCATACAAAAGTCTATACGGAGATAATTGGGAAGATGAGATTGAAAAGGACATTCCAAAGCATACATGCATCACAAAATTGGTTACTCACATCGTCACAGAATCAAAGAAGTTGTATGAGAATACACCATACAAGGATTGCTGGATGTTCTACCATGATGCATTATCGTTGATGACTGCAAAGAGTTGTGTTGATTGGATGAAGAAACAATATATTGATGAGTCAAATACGATATCATACTACGACAAGTGGATACTACCGGTTCTCGGCCTCAACGATGCATATACACGATTTGCAGGACGACCAATCGGTAACTCACCTGAGATGATGCCGCTTGATAATTGCCTCAATAAGGATTTGCATGAGTTGGTAGCTCGTCATGTGTTAATGTCTCGTGCATCCGCAATTAATAAAGACGATCCTCGTATCTTCTCCTTATCGTCCGCCAAGAAAGTATCACATGCATATAGACGAGTATGGTGTCCTACAACCGGCTGTGGTCCTCCATCATATCGTATCGTTCAGGATATTATGAAAGTTGTTGATGCAATGAAGAAGATATTTGATCAGAAGGGAGCATTCGTTCCCGACCTTGCTCAGCGGCCTGGCGAGCGCCATATTATCAATCAGTTGAAGAGTAAGATCTGGGGAGGCAAGAGGACGAAGAGCGAGGCGATGCACATCCTTTTTGCTGATAGAGATGATTTGCATAGTGAACTAAAGGCCATCTTAGCGGAAGAGCAGGGTGGTATGTAAAGGCTTTCTTGTAATAATGATTATTTTAGGAGGACTTTCTTGTAATAATGGTATCTTTGAGAAAAAATCATTTAAAAGCTCGGTATCTTTCGCGGTATCCTAAAGAGATACCCATCCGAGCACCAAAATTGCCTCCACATCCAGACCTTGCACCTATCATAACTTCTACACCTTGTGGACTATGAGCATGCACCATAGCTTAAATTGTTCACCTTTGTATAAGCTATCCATTGATATTCTGGTTGGGTACCAAATCCTGGGTTAAAAAAATCTCAGTGCATACCAAAGCAACCATACGGTAGGCAGAGAGCAACTTTATAGACCTCTCGATCTATATTCTAAACCGGTGGTAGTATAGTATCACTCTATTATTATCTCCTTTTCCTGCTCTTTTAATTGTGGCAGCAGGGGCTCTGCGGACTGTGATTTATTGACTCATAGTGGTATATCCTAGAAGAATTGAAATTTACATCATTGAGATAATCAATCAGCCTCTTCATTGCAATCAAACAATATGATCAATGTGCAGCCACAGCAGCAGTATATACCGATGCTTTTAGCTTTTGCAATTGGAATCCTTATTGGTGCTGCTCTCAATCAAAGGGGCTCCGGCTTCAACATTAGAGATATAAACTCCGGAGAAGATAATAATAACCACAATTTTATTCAACATCGACAATTACTAACCGAGTTTGGTATTTCAACTCAAAGTTTACGTGATCCAAAATCTATATCTGCTCGTGATATACAACCTTTAGTTCGTGATGTGCACGTAGGTACAATGTGCAGATGTCCTTCCAACTCTATGCCAATTCCAGGACAAATGTCTGAAAATGGAATAGATACAAATATACATCAACCACCATCCTTAGCAACAGGTAATCAATACAATCATTATATTATGCATCCACCAACAACTGAAGAAAATGGAGGATGTACATGTATACAAGATTCAATCTATGCGGAACCATCGACAGATAAGTATTTGAATCAAATAAGTGAAGAATATTATAACGATCGATGTCCAGCTTCCGAACAAGCATATGCATCGAACTTATATAATTGGAATACAATGCCAGATTTTGGTGTTGAGGAAAGTTTACCTGTGTTTTTAGGTGTATTGAGTTATGAATCACCATTGAGTCTTAATGGAACGGTAAGATTTTGTATTCTATAGCAGTGTGAGGTTTATGATTATTTTGCTCACATCTTATGCACACATTTTGATTTTGATTCTTTGGTGACTAATCTCTCATTGACAGCTTCATAATTGGTTAGATAATGATTTATTTAGAAGAATTAATGCTCAAGATGTCATGGTACAACTTAATCATCGAAGTGCACAAGATGATAACATATTGCAAACATTCAATGAACGATTAGCAAGTGTTAATCAACCACCAGTATCAGTTATGGGTAGTTCCGAAGATAATTTGAACCCCGGAGTTGCTATTGCCAAGTACTGTCGTGCAGCGGAAGCGCATCCAAACTCTCATCCAACAGGACAGAACTTATTATTGTTTTTAGAAAAGGATTGGAATATAATAAGTGGTGATTACCAAGAAAGACATATAGAGCAGTTGTTTTATAGTATCAATGCTTTGTCACAACGGTGAGTGTGGATCTTATGTGCAGTAGTTGATTCTGTACACATGATATATGATAACTCACTCACTGATACTACCCCCCCCCCCCCCCCCATTACCTTTGATATATACTTACAGAGGCGTACCATACTTTAGACTTAATATCCCCGTACAATCTCCCAAACGAAAGGCAGAAGGTTGGGAAGGAGTTTGGCAATGCCCTTCTCAAGGAGTGCCGTGGATGTGCACAACATCTCATCATCATCGATGGACGAATACCCCTCTAGTTCTAGACTGCCAATGGTTCTTGCGGTGAGTCATATCTGCTGTTGTTGTGTTTAGTGTTGTATCTTTTGCAATACATAAACGCTCACGGCATATCGTATGCATATCTTATGCACATAATATCATACACCACTACACATAGCTATCTAGAACCATTTGCATTAATGTCATCAGATCCAATAATGACTGGCTGTGGTAGAGGTTTTCAAAGTACTGGGTATTGTGATTGGGAAGAGGCAATGCAGGATGGTAGAATAGCATGGACAAACTCTCAATGGGTGGTTGCTCATATATCACATCATCAAGATAGACCACGACTGTTTGTTCATAAAGAGGTAGATCAGTAATTGATGATTGAGTAGTTGAGTTGAGTCTGGAGAGTATGAATTATGAACAGGTAAATAATAAGTTTCGATGAGTTCATGCTTCATTTGACCTTGGTTTGTATTATTTGACTGCCTTTTCAAACCAAATGTACTAACATGAGTTACTACCATCTCTCTTTCTATCATAAACTTTGCATATTCATCTCCAGGATTGATGATGAGACGCTTAGTTGAGTTTGATTTTTTCTCACACTGGGGTTAACTTCTACATGAGTTTTGGGTTCGTATGCTTCTTAAATTGACAGTCTATGTCCGCTATGACCGTGTTTCATTAGAATTCCAGACCATCACCACAAAATTTAATGTGTCGCGTTTGGTTCATTACAGCGTTGATTTAGAATAGAGTGGCGTGATTCGTGATCAACAATTGTTCATAACACCAATATATAACAGAACAAACAGATTGATAACACTCAACATGACGAGCCATTCAAAGAGACGAACTTCATATGTGTCAATATCTGACTCTGATGTGGAGGAGGAGGAAGATAGCATCATCAACAGTTCACTCGTCCATCATAATCACCAAATGCCTAATCAAGATAATGGTTCTAGTGGTATCGACATCCTTCTATTTGCCTCCCAGCTGAATAGTCAGCTATCTTCCGTCAACAATGGAGATGTATCCTCCAGCCTGTCACTGTCTTCTTCTCGTCTACCCGCTACTGCTGCTGTTTGTACTGAACTACCTCTCAAGGGCACTGTATCTCGTTCATGTGTCTCCTTTAATGACACTGCTAATACTACTTCAACAACCACTAGCATGTACCAGAAGATGATGACAAACAGATTGACATCCATGAACAATGCAAATGAAGCATCAAAACAATCGAGTGATCTTCTTCTATCTTCTGCCAACTCTATGTTCATCAACTCTGTATTGGCGGCATCCAAGAAGTCTAAGTCTACTCCAAGACATAATCACAAGCTAGCTCAAGTTAAGACCGACCTACTTGAACAGCATATACGCAAGAAGTTGATGGAGAAGATTCAGAGGAATCGGTTGATTCAGAGGAATCATCGGCTACTTATGACACTCCAGGCTGACGATATTCAAAAGTATCATCAAAAGTATGGTGCAATCTATCAACGTGCCTTACTTGAGCGACAGATTCAAATACGGTCAGAGACTATTCAACAGTTACGAAGACAGCTCAATAAGTAAGAGGTGGTGACAAGTGTAGTGTAGCCTAAGCTGCGCATCGAGTTCTGTTAAGAGATGTTTTGATCACATGATGTGCACAAATTAAGTGCCCATGTAATGCTCTATAGATATCTTAAGTTAATCATCAAATATGTTTGAAGAGATTACTATCTTAGGTATTAAAGTATCTCTAATTGCAATGCCCTTTCATAATCATTCGCCCGATATTTGACTAGACTTTATTCTATATCAATCGTAGAAAGATTTCGAAGGCAGAAGGCAAGAGCAGGGGGAAGAGCACCCCAAGACCAGGAGACTTTATTCTCCCAATCATGTCCAAACAACTGACTGCTCGTGAGGTAGGACAACACATACATATGAACAATAATACTTTGACATTTCATCTCTCAAATAAGAGAGTTCTTCACTTGAGCACCTCCCTCTCTCAGGACCGTCTCCTTTGTATTCAACATTTCCCCGTCGAATTTACATCCACAACTTGTCATCCATGCCTTACCACCCTCAACTTCTTCTCGACTGGATACATCAAATCCCAACTCCTTGAGGACAAACTCCGTTAATACGGACGGTTTGTATGCCTTGCACATACGTTGCAATGCACCTTGTCGTACCGAGGGGACAATCTTATCCATGAGATAGTCTCCCATGTTGGGAGCAATGTCTTGTAACTTGAAGAACTTGTGGTAATCATTATCTGCAACTGCCGCACGTACTAAGAGTGCATGATTAATACACTCATCCTTGCGTTGTTCAGGTGTTAGCTGTAACATAATCTATATAATCAAAAGGGAGGTGGCGAGGTTAGAAGCCCAAACATTGGCCACAAAACAATAAACCAAAACACTAAAAACATACCTTGAATATATCCGAACTACCACCTTCATACTTTCGATTACATGATAAAAACACATAATATATAATCCTATACGCTATAAACTCATTCCGATTCTTAAGTCCATCCTCAACATCACTTCTCTTACCCGTTGTGTTCTTCTGTTTTTTCTTACCATTACCACCACCACTACCAGTATTATTATCATTCCGTTCAATCTTATCATCTAATGATTCAGGACGAGGTTCTGATAACGATGAATGTAATCCCCCTTTATTGGGTGCCCGTTTACTAACACGACGTTTACATCCCAGTCTATGCAAATCAAGTACGACGGAATCAATATCCGACAATGTCAACTTTCCACACTCTACGACATCCGACACAACCTCCACAGTCTCCTCACGATACTTGGTCCCACCCTTGGCACCACCAAACTTCATATTCTTATCGGGAAGTAATGAATCTTCACCAAATATATCTCCCTCCTTTAACACCTTCTCCCGATCGGGATATTGATCACTAAACTGATCTAATATACCATTCCGGACAATCATTAGTGAAGGTTCCTCTACCCTCTCTTCCTCCTCGTATACTACCTTACCACCCTTGTAATTCACCTTCTCGATTAAGGCTGCTAATAGTTCATATTCAAAGTCTTCAAAGTCTGAATCTCTAAATAAAGGGATGGACTTGAGTAATCGTCGATCATTCGATAGTTGTACGGCAGCATTAAGTGATCCAATTGTCCGTGTAAGATGTTCACGTGACATGACTAACAATGTCGTACGCTCAACAGCCTTGGCAGTTTCATTCCGTACCGCCATACCTTCATCACTCCCAATAGACTCGGTACCAAATGATTCGCCACTACCAATAACAACACTCTTTCCCTTTTGGGGTGTAATCTTAACCGTACCATCACTCCCCACGACATAAAACTCATCAGCATTATCTTCACCAACCTCATAAATTACCTCACCACGCTTCACAGTACGAACATCCATTGCATTCGATATACGATTAATAAAATCATCATCTAATCCACTAAATTCCGATATCTTACGAATGGCATCACGTAAATGTTCATCACGTCGCATAGTACGCATTGCCATAATTTGACGGAATGTCAATTTATGTAATCTCCATAATATACAAGAACTCCCATCATGACATTTGACATTACCACTTGATAATGGACCACTAACACATGTAGCCGGTGGTGGACAATCATATAATAAACATAATTCACCAAAACTCTGTCCAGGACGTTTCGCCTTACCAACAACTTCAATATTACCACGTTGATTCCGATTCTTATATTCCACACATCCCTCCTTTAATATATAAAAGTAATCACCAACACTTCCCGCACTTAAGATTGTACTACCCACATCACTTACGGTATATGATTCGAATGCATCAACTATTAATTTCATTTCACGTTTACGATTCGTTTCCTCATCACTTAACGCGTTGGCGAATACGAAATTCCGTTGTAGTGATATTTCAATAAATTCAACATCTTTAGAACTTTTTGGATAGACTGGTGCAGTGTAATGTGCCGTGGCTTGTAATGGTGATGAATGGATGTTTGCCATAAAGTTACCAGCTATGGATGAATCAGATTGATGTCCAACATTAGTACCCAACTTTACATTCTTGGAGGATGTACGACGATGTAAGCCTGGTGCCGAGTCATGTTTCGATGGGCGGTCTTTACTGCTCGTCACTTGCCGCTGTAAGTCCGTTATTGTTATTGATTGATCTTTCTCATGGCTACCTCGTCGGGGCATATCTTTAGCAGTTTTAACTACACCGGAGCCACGACGTCGTCCGCCGACTACTACTGGCATACGTGGCTCGGTCATACCAAGATCATCGTTTGATTGATCAAAGTCTGTATTGGATGATCCTGTTTGTATTGTATTTGAGGAGGGTATAGAGTGTTTTTTGTTAGTTATGAGGCATAAAACTTCTTTATATGTCAAACCTCCATACTAAAACTCATTTCAAAAACCCAACCACCACTCAAATAAGCAAACAAATACGAATTGCAATCCCCAACCCTATTGCAACTAACCCCCGACAATCTAACAAACCCATAAAAAAACAACATAAAGCCTAACCAAAAAACAATTGCAACATACCAAATACATACAAAGAACGCAACATACAATACACCAAACACAAATAAAACTTACTATTCTTTCGACTCTTACGTTCCTCACCACCACGTTCTCTACCCTTCTTTCTATCACTCTTACGTTCACTACCTTTATCTCTACCCTTCTTACGCTCTCTATCACCTTTCTCTCTAGTTGAACTACTACGCTCAGATCCCTTCTCTCTATTACCCTTCTTACGTTCTCTTTTTTGATCATCACTAGATGACGATGGTTTCTTTTCATACCTTCTATCATTATCTCGTGGTTTGTAATCGTCAGATGTTGCATTTGATGCCTTTCTACTTTTTCTATACCCATCATTAACATTAGTGGTTGAGCGTGAATCTTTAATGGCTGCATCTGTTACTACAGTTTCATTTATGGAATCATCGTTTGTATATGCCTGTTGTTCAGCAGAAGGGTGTGTAATTGGAGGTGGTGATGTAGGAGAAGCAGGTGTACTAATACCTAAATTGGCAGCTTGGGGTATTGGATTACTTGTTTCCTTACTCTTCTTTTTGAAGATTGATTTTAGTTTCATCGTTCGTTGTGTTTATATACTGATACTATTAGCACTTGATATCCTCCTTAATACTGCTTTAAATTATATACCTGCTAATCTATCCTCGATACAAAACCAAGTAGCTAGGTATATATATCGACTCAAGTTGCTTGATTGAAAATTAGGCTGTGATTTTGTTCCACTGGAATGGAATACGGAATCGCCAAAAAGATACCGGTAGCCGTCTATTTCCGTATTTAGCCATCATTTTGATGATTTTGTTGTTGGAATAGAGCAATAGGGAATCGGCTATTCCTCTATTCCCTATTCCGATTATAAAAATGCTGGAATAGACGCCTCTATTCGGGGTCAATTTTTAGGGTCAATAGAATAGCGGATAGAAGGTATCTCTTGTTGCAACATGACGGTACACCTCAAAATTAGTTCATTGTGTGGTTATACAGCATTATCATGGCACCACATATCCACTCCTCCATTGAAGAGTACGAGGAGGAGGTTGCAGCAGAGTTTGGTTTTGGTGCACATGATCCCATTAAAAACCTACAAGATGAATTCAACCGCGGCCTCATCGTTCCCGATCCATTTGATATTGCCAACTCAAGGTACACCAACTTAAATAATTTGTTTGATAATAATGAACCTACCATTGCCAATATTGATTATTGGTATAATGATAATATTGATACCAATGAAGATGGAGATAAGCCACAACGAAAGAAGAGGGCGCAAAATGCGTATGCATATAAGTTTGGTGATGTGTTCATTGCAAATTGGTACCTTAAGTTTTTACATCCCAACGTTAGGTCAATGACATATCATCTGTCCACTCGAGATCGTTACGGCACCTTCCGCTGTCTATTCCGTGTACCATTATCCAAGGTTGATGAGTTGGTTCAATTATTCTTAAGCAGGGGGTGGATACGTAAAACTCAACATTGCAAGGATGATGATAGACTACGTGTTAAGGCACAACTTCTTATTATGGCAACATTGAATATCATCGGACACCATACCCCCGTGCGTACCCTTACCACCAACACTGAAATATCAACGTCGGAGCACCGTTCATTCCTTCACCTTTTCTTGGATAATATGTACAGCATCAAAGATGAGTATATCTTCTACCCTCGTACCCCAAATGAATTGCATGATGTTATGGAGAAGTATCGGGATGTACACCTTCCGGGATGTGGTGGTTCCATTGATGTTGTTCACTTGAAGTGGAGTACTTGTCCTGCTGGGGATAGGAATAGGTGCATAGGTAAGGAAGGTTATCCCACTCTAGCCTTTGAAGTTATAACGGGATATGATCGTGAGATATTCGGCGTATCATCCATTCAATTTGGAACTAGAAATGATCAACATATTGTTAAGATTGATGCGAATGTGAATAAGATTAAGAACGATTGGTACAAGACAGTTGAGTGGGAGTATTATGATCAATTTGGTAATCGTCATACGGCAGTGGGTGTTTACTTGATTTGTGATGGTGGTTATTTACGGTGGCCGATCTTAATTTGTCCATATAAGGGGGAAGGTGTTGCTACTATGAAGGGCTACTTCTCTGCTAACCTCGAAAGTGTGAGGAAAGATGTAGAGTGTGTATTTGGGATTCTGAAGAAGAGATGGAAAATACTCGAGTATGGCATTAGGTTCCGTGATATTAAGGTTGTTGAGAAAGTGTTTGTTGTCTGCTGTATGTTACACAATATGATGCTACAAGAGATGGAAACCCGCGAAACTACATTTCGAGTAGGACGCGGATCACCCCTGCAAGGTGATGCCATATCATTGGCTGTGTTGAATCGCCCCGTCCCCGTTCGAGGAGAAGGGCCACACAAGCACAAGTTGGCAACAGAGTGGGGGAAGAGGAGGAAGGCACTTGCTGCTCATCTTCAGTACTCTAAAAGAGTATTGAAGAGGAGGCGAGTGTCTCCTGCTTAATATAATATTGAATAAATTAATATTATATTTATTTGTGTAAAACAGACTAATCTTTCCAAAAAACAAATGTTAACTTATTACCACTCTTCGTCGTCACTAGCAACAGTCTGCTGTTCTGCCCACTGTAGGATAGAACGCAGTGCCTGAGTTTGAGGATGGGACAGAGTATTCAACTTCTCAACACTCCTCATCAAGAACTTACTGTGGTCCTTTTCCAAAGCCACATTAGAGTCTAAACTAGCTGTTGACAGCCTAAATAGACGCTCCTTGTTGTTCTTTGACTTATCGTACGCGGCATTGTATGAAGCATAGCTAAAACATACGCCTCCGAACAACCACCATACCCCGAGGTAGATACGAAGGCTGTTGCACAACAACTTATCTGGGATCGGGAAAGTGGCAACAGGTCCGTAGCAATCCTCAATGTCTGACCATTGACTAAGCAATTGGGCCGTAGATAGTAAATCTTGATCTTGAATCTTGTGTAGAGCATGCTCCTTGTCATTAGAAATAAAGTGGTCAAGACCAGGGATCTTATTTTCACGAATATCTACTAACATCTTCTTCCCAGCCGATGTATCACAATCATACTTGTCTCCATCCACAGCTCTATTTAGCATGAAGATTCAAACGGAAGTATAAAAAGGTGACGGCTGGTTAGTTTATAATGGCATATGCATGCAAAGCTAACAATCAATCATGTCACATCCACACTAAAATCTCACGCTTCTGCCTCATCACCGTCAACAACTAATCCCTCATCACCATCACCATCAACAGCCGTAGCGGACAATAGATTCACAACAGGATCCGGTAGCTTTCCGAGCAAACCAACGATCTTCTTGTTGTACTCGGCAATGCCATGAGATTCAACAAAGGTATCCTTGTTGTCGGAGAAGAGTTTCAATTGCAATGAGACCACATCACTTTGAGACTTGATGATGGCCATCTTGGCGTGGCTGAGACGCATCTTCTTGTGAAGCTGATAGTCAGGGTCCTCATCATTTGCAGCAGAAGTGGCAGCAGCCCTATCAGAAGCAAGACGAGCTTTACTGTTCTTCTTCTGAACGGCACGTGTTTGGCCAGGTGATAGATCAGAGCACACGGCTGACAGTTCCTTGTTCTTGCGGTGGACCATACAGCAAAGGAGGTGCTTGGTAGGAGAATGGGTCAGCCACCAAAAATCCGGAACCACAATATCATTGTCATCGGTGCCTTCAAGGTAATCTTCCTAAGAGTAGAGTAAGAGGGGAATCATATTGTGAGAAATCATATGTAAAAGTTACCCGATTATCAGCTAGATACATACACATACTCACCTTTGATTTCTTGTATGCATCGAGAATAAAACGATCATAAACTTGCCTCAGCTGTTTCCCACTCGCCATCTTACTTAAGTCCTGCGGTAGCATAGGAATGTATTCTGCACGCATTTCCCCACGTACTTGCTGATACTTTTCATACAACCTTTTCCCGCCCCCTTCTTCGGAGATGCCCTTCTTTGCATTATAGGGCTTAAGCTTCATCTGTGCCTTGAGGGCAGCACCGCCAAGTTGCTCGTCGGAGAACGAATCAATTGTGTTGATGTAATACTTAAGCATCAACTCATGCTTGTTGTCATTATTTGTAGTTGCCTCGGCCGTAACTAAACTCCCGGCTTCGATTAAGATACAACTCTCAACTGTTCGGGGTATTGCCATGATGAATTATTTAGGTAATATACGAATTTTGCTCACATGATGTGCACACAAATTTAAGACATCATGCTCAAAGTCAAAGTCAAAGTCAAAGTGTAAATGCCCTACAATTTGATCAATAGACTTGAGTTTAATCTTCTACTTTTAGCTTGATGGTATCGTTCCCCGTTTGATAGTAATCTGTATTCCTTTCAACATCGACACTACCCAACAGTATGGACCTTTTAATCCCCTTTTCATAACACCAAGCTTCCGTCCATTCTTGTATACAGTTAATGTACCCTCATCTAAATCAAGTAGCATGCCCAATTCATCACCAGTTGACATACTTTCCATTCCATCCCAGTTAGCGATGATGTCAGGTCTGCTGCCTTCCCAATCACTACCGCAGGAAAGCCCATTATGTGCATTGTAAAGGCAGCAATTAACATTGCTGTTGTTGTATTTACCAAATCTTTGAGAGAAGTTTTGGTAGAAATCACAATAAAGGGGTAGTCCACTTGCCCCTTGGTCCGCCTCCCCTGGTCTCATCACGCCTACTATTGGTGACGGTGTTGGGTAATTTTCTCCAATAAATGTAACATAATGCTTGCCTGCCCTTAGTATATTGTTGCTAAAGGCTGTTGCCAATACATAAGGCAAACATCTACAACTTTGTGTTACACATGATTTGTCATTCGTATTTACATACTCGGTATCAACAAGCTGATCAAATGAAAGTGGTTCTCTCACTAATTGAAGATAATGATAATCTGCCAATGAACTTTCGCCTTTGTAATGTGGTAATGCTGCCAATTGTTCTTCTTCTGTTGCTATATCTTGTACTAATATACGTGTCGACTTCTTAATAACCGATAGTTCATCATTATTAGATACACCAAACCTCTTACATGTAATCGCTAAATTGAACACATCTACTGAAGGTAGATATGATATAATCTTGGACAAAGTATCACTATTGAATAGTACTTCTTCTTTGTATGATGATGTACTGTCTCCGACCTTTTGTCTCTTATTAGGATGATCCATACTGATGTTGTGCTTATATTATTGATACTACCAGTCGTCTATTATCTCTTTATATCAACCACTTTATAGGTTATCTCTATATCTCCTTGACAGCCAATATTGCTCAAAGTTGAAGTACAAAAGATAAAGACAAATCTGAACTCAAAAATTTAATGAGAATATAAATCTACTTTTCTTATATCCTTTTCTACCCCTAAACTCGCATATATTAATAATGATAATAATAGACAGCAACTGACTGTATGTGGGCGATATATCGGGCGGAGGTGCCGTCATGTAGTGTCATGTATCTAAAGAGAGTGATTTTTTATGACACAAGTATCTCCCATTTACACCGTGGACTCCCAACTACAGACTTTACGTGAGAGAGGTCAAGAGATAGCAGCCTCTCGATATTATATTCTAAACCGGCGGCAGTACCTAATAATCTCTATTATTATCTGCTTTTCGTCCTGCTTTTCCGATTGGTGATTGGTGACGGGGCTCTGGATCTGGATATTTATTGAACTCTAGGTGGTATCCTGAAGCGTTATGAAATTTATTTGGCTGGTCATAACAAACAAACAAAGATAAACAATATGATCAATCAACCGCTGCAATATATACCGATACTTCTAGCGTTTATAGTAGGCATCTTTATTGGTGCTGTTCTCAATCAAATAGGCTCCGGGGTCAATATTAGAGACATAAACTCCAGAGAAGATCGACAATTACTATCTGAGTTTGGTCTATCAACTCAAAGTTTACGTGATCCAAAATCAATATCGGCACGTGATATACAACCATTAGTTCGTGATGTACATGTCGGTACGATGTGTAGATGTGGAGGGTCGGCCTTGGCTGTTTCTGGACAAATGTCTGAAAATGGTATAGATACAAATGTACATCAACCTCCGTCATTAGCAACTGGTAATCAATACAATCATTACATAATGCATCCACCAACTTCAGACGAGAATGGAGGATGTACATGTATACAAGATTCAGTCTATGCAGAACCATCCACAGATAAGTATTTGAATCAAATAAGTGAAGAATATTATAACGATCGATGTCCGGCTTCCGAGCAGGCATATGTATCAAACTTATATAATTGGAATACAATGCCAGACTTTGGTGTAGAACAATCGTTACCAGTCTTTGTTGGTGTATTGAGTTATGAATCACCATTGAGTCTGAATGGTAGTTTACATAATTGGTTAGATCATGATCTCTTCCAAAGTATAAATGCACAAGATGTTATGGTACAACTCAATCATAGAAGTTTAGAAGATGATCAGATATTGAATGATTTCAATAACCGATTAGCAAGTATTGATCAACCGCCGGTATCAATTATGGGATCATCTGAAGATAATTTGAATCCAGGCTTAGCTATATCAAGATATTGCAGAGCAGCGGAAGCACATCCCAACTCGCATCCTTTGGGAAAGAATTTGTTACTATTTTTAGAGAAGGTAAGTTCCTTATACTTATACTCTGTTTGTTGTTTGGTAACATATTGTTGCTAATCCCTCTGAGTTTTTAGGATTGGAATATAAAAGGCATGGGAAGTCGGCAAGATGCTAAAGCTAATCATATCAACGAGATCTTTCAGAGTATCAATGCTCTTGCACAGAGAGGTGTATCACTTATTAGAATGGACATTCCTGATGAACTACCAAAGCGAAAGGCTGGGGGTTGGGAAGGAGTATGGCAGTGTCCTTCTCAGGGAGTCCCTTGGAAATGTACAACATCTCATCATCATAGATGGACCAACACTCCCTTAGTCCTTGATTGTTCGTGGTTCTTACAAAACTTGGAACCCTATGCTTTAATGTCATCTGATCCAATAATGACTGGCTGCCGTAGAGGTTTTCAAAGTACAGGGTATTGTGATTGGGAAGAGGCAATGCAGGATGGTAGAATAGCATGGACAAACTCTCAATGGGTGATTGCAATGTTCAGTCCACTCCAACCTCGAGGGAAACTATTTGTTCATAAGGAGGTAGATAAGTAATAAGGTAATACAAATGAATAGTATTTCAATTTCATTAGTAGAGTTATACCGGCTATTGCCATATCACTCTGCATTTCTGTATTTTGTACACAATATTTTACCCATATGCGTACGAAAACTTACATAGTACGAATCGTA
>Ga0214480_100237_pt1 | contig 27512 bp, 21 predicted proteins | sample M1_20Mar14CPVII9_3_FD_165042 | JGI IMG/M metagenome (GOLD analysis project Ga0214480, IMG submission 165042) | Marine eukaryotic communities from Monterey Bay, California, United States - M1_20Mar14CPVII9sort6BwellE17 | ecosystem: Environmental > Aquatic > Marine > Unclassified | place: USA... | reverse complement strand
GTGATTGCTCTTTATGCTGTGCTCGTTGTGGTACGCCCGATACACATCGTATTGTATTATTTGTATAGAACAGATATTCGTGGTTGTGGCATTTCATACCATCAATTATTAGGGACGATTTACTACCAGTAAGTGTTGTTATTTTTGAGTTAATTTATCCTTTACGTTTATGAAGATTTGGCTTATCCTTACCCATTTGTATGCATATTTAACATAAATAGTGTTTGTAATAGTTATATTAATGCATAAGGAACGTTGTGGGGTGGTTGTGGGGGTGCTGTGCTTCGATTTATCATAGATATGGCATCATTTATATGAGGAGGAGATTAATTAACATCACCCATCAACATCATAACAAGGGTTATTGCGAGATGTTATAAGAGGGAATCGGATCGATTAGTAGATTATGAGAACCGAATTGATTAGTTTGTTCATGGTATCACGAGAGGTTATTGGTTGCCAAACGAATACCATAGTTGTGGACATATATGATCTTTATCCGATTCGAAGAGGGGGAGGGGGAGTTCTTTCCTTTATCCGTAGGAGAACCATTCTTTAATGCGGCACATGTTTATGATTTAATAACATGTTATTGTTTATGTGCTTAAAGTGCATAAGATAGAAGAGAGAGAGACGAGCTAGAGACTAGCCGAGTAATTGGGGAATTAGAGAAGTGGAGATGCCATTGTGTTTAAACAATTGAGGATGATTATACTGAATAGACGGGGCACAAACAGTAATTGATAACGCTCATGACTATATCTATTTCATATATCTATAAGTATAGTTTATTCTTTAATCTACGTGGATCTATTGATTGAGGTTCGTGCACCTCTATCTTATCCTTTCCAATCCCCAACAACGGAAGCGATTGTAATTCCTATCTCAAGCTCTCCTCTCAAGTGTTGTGTCGTTATGCAAGTCCACACTAGCCCAAAGCACCGTCTCCTCTCCTATCTCCTTTCCTCTTGATCGTATTTCTTCTAAGGGGCGCTGATGCCCGTGCTTGTGATAGTTCTATCTCCCAATTTCAACATAACATTCATCTCTCCCCCAAATTAATAACATAACATAATCCATTTAAGAGAAGCAACCTCTTCAGTTTTACGCACCATGACGAGCACTCTCCCGCTGAAACATCACACAAAACTTAACAACACAAATCGTATATCATTGTTTAAGTTGAAAGATCGTATCTACGTCCAGGAATGTTTGTGGAATGTGAATCATAAATAAACTTTTGCTTTTGTCTTATTCGACGTCATAGCAGAAGAACAGCTATTTGACCCGCTTTGGATGATGTATTACATATATATCTTCTTTTATATTTGTAGATGTTTAAACGGATGACCTGCTTCTAATTGCTGCTCGTCTGCGTTACACTTCTTCCTCCCCAACCAACATCAAATAATATAATATAGATGCGATTATAATATTATTGTGATGTTTGCGACCACGACTCGTCAATCTAGACGGCCCACAATCATTAACGCTTCATCAGACACTAACTTTGAAATAATAACAACCATTTAATATCAAACGGCATGCGGCATGATCCCTGATAGATCATCTACACGGCATCAAAGCATGAGATGTAGAATGAAGAGTATTTTATCTCCTACTCTTTTTAGAAGGCTGAGATGTCATTATAATACCGCCGACGACGTCAATCCAATAGCCTAGGCCATAGATAGAGGTGTTGTAAAGGTTGTAGCTGGTGTTAGATTTATATAGGCGTTGATATGACGTCTCTATGAGCCGTCGTCATCACCCTATTCTCAACTACTTAGCAACTCGCTCGAGCTAAAGTTTACTTAGTGAGCTACGTGAGGAGCGATTTTGGCCTCAAAAAAATAAGTGCAACTCTGCGTTACGCTTCGCCCCCCGAAAATTATCGATTTACTTAAGCCCGGAATGCGATAATTTTCCACCACCAATAAGTAGCAGCCAACATCTCTATCTCAGTTCACTCTAAATCGTTTGATCGCTAAATTATATGCATATCGTTTGATCGCTCAAACATCTTGGAAATGGATGGGAATGAATTTAGTAGGTAGTTTGCGACATGATGACATACTATTAGAGCCAACCTATGTATCTACATTATATAAACAATACTTGGCATCTATAATTAGCGGCTACATTAATCTACAATCGTCTCTTCCTCAATCATGATCGCCTACATCGATCAAAATATCAATTACCTTATAGAATTGGCATTCAAAGAAGATGCTAATGCAATTGAACTTCTCTATATCTCATGTGGATTCGCTGTACTTTGGGGTATTGTATTCACTGTTGCACGTCCGATATTATCATATTTTACATATGGTAAACCTTGGTTGTATGCTGCATGTGAGTAGTATATGTATATGATATGTATTATAGGGTGTGTTTGAGATCACATCTTAACCTTCTCATATACAAATTTGTGAGTATTATATAGTATATATATCTTATACCTTCTCATATCATACATACATCATACATTCAATATCTCTAATCTTCTCTACATTATAATAGGTTTAAGGCATTACAACCGCGGAGGAAGAGAAGAGCTGGAAGCATTTGGTATGATTGAGAAGGATTGGAGTAAAGAAGAAGTATTAGAAAAAATGATGCTCGATTGGCCATTCAATCAAGTAGTAATGTTACAACACACGGTAGGCGCTATGCTATGTGTTCCCTCTTTACTTGGATATGGAGATGTTAAATGGGCTAGTTCTTTGGCATGTATGGGTGTACTATCGGAGGTTGGATGGGAGATTGAATCAGTATTCGAGTTTGGTTACATTAGATTCTTTACAAAGAATGGTGATAAGAAGGTGCCCACGCCTTTCATTATTGTATTGGCAGTTCATCATACTTTGGCGTCGTGCCTCGGACTACCCATGGTTTTACATTATCGTCAATTACGTGCATTACACTGGTTGTGCTTCGATTTGCAATTCGGAGCAACGATGATAGCATTCATTGAATACTCAAAGACACTTGACTTATCCAAAGCAAAAGATTTACGCAAGTTCAAGTTTGTCAACCTGTTAATGCTGATCATGAACGTTTGGACCAGGTGTCTACATTTCGGATATATCGTCATTCAAATTATATTAGTTTGGTATCGTGATGAAGCTTTGATGTTTCTCAAAACGAGTGCCCTTCCAATTATCGTATTTACATTATTCAATGCGTTTGTTAGTGTCATTCCTACTTACCAGCGGTTTATGAAGTTCCTACACAAAAGTATTGAGCATGAGTCTTTACCAAAGGATGCATCTGAAAAGATGAGACGTCAATCAGTTGCTAATCTTGAGATGGTAGCTAATGAAATGTTAATGGAAGGATCACTTGATATGAATGACAGAGTTCAGCTATTCTTTCAGTCATTGGAAAAGAGGGAGAAGATGGATCGGCGGCAGACAATGCCTGCACAAAAGATTAATTGGAGATCGGCAAAGTTTATGAGGGCTCTTTCTACTCCTGTAATATCTACTCATGAAGATTGAAACCAGTAGCACCATATGTGGATGACCGCCGCCGGCAGTATGGTAGTAGTATATCATGATAATAAGTACTTTTGCTAAGGCCACTCAGCATTACCAAAAAAGGTAATGCATGAGTGGCTTGAGTTTGACTTGAGTGGAAGGTGAGTGGACTTGAGTGGATGATTTCCACTTATCTAATGAACTTGAGTGGAAAAGTTTGAGTCATACTTGAGTGGAAAGACACTAACATCCTCTAACATTTCAGCGGGTCATTTGTTTGTTTTCATTGTTTACGGATTTTTACTGCAAACGCAAAATCGATACTCAGACCCCGAGATTTGCTAGATAGATTTTTACTCCCAGGCGCAATGGGTCCCTCCCCATAAGCGCAAATGTTTAAGGCTGCCTAAGCATACAATTCCGGGGGGTGATTGGCAGTTGACAACAAAGAGGATTGATTCTAATTATTTGTATTGTATAGTAAAATACTTCTCCTTTATATAGAAAGTGAATAATAATAAAGAATAGTGATGTCTTTGAGTAGATAAATTCTATTGAGGTGCAATGACCCCAAGTGCCTTTTGCTCTTGGTCTTGTTTAGTATCTACTGCCTAAGAAGAAACATCAAACATCACCATCTTGCTCCGAGACACATCCATTCACCTATGAGCCCATGCTAAGATGAAGCAAGATGTTGCACGACAACCTCACCACTTTTATATATCATTAGTTTGTTATCATAATTGCTACTATTCAACATCACAATCTCTGATTTGCAACATTTATAACAAACATCTAAAATTATCATTATCATGAACATCAACATCAACATTCTATTCATTGCAAGTCTATTGTATGCATTACTGCTACCAGGATATTATGCAGCTGTTAGTATACCCGGATATGAATATGTTGGGGAAGGTTCATGCTTTGGGAAAAATGGAGGATATCATCCATCTCCTCTTTCTGTCTCTGCCACAGACACATTCGATCCGAATGAATCAGACGTGAATTGTGCAACTTACTGCAATAACTTTAGGTCAATAGGAGAATCATTTCGTGGATTTGATGGTGGATATTATGGATGTCAATGTCGTTTCGATGTAGGTGTTACCGAAGAACTCCTATCACCTATTTATATGTCACTAGAGAATGAGGTTAATTGGGTGGATCAATCTCCGTATTATGTTGAGACTGGCGAAATAACCTCATCGGACGGCTATAGCTATGATTGGGAATTTAATATAAACAAAGGGTTCAACTATTGTTATAAAGTTGTACCCTTTGATGAATCCTCTCCAATTGACGATGAAGATACTGAGTGTGTTGATACACAAGATTATGAAGATCAGTGGGGAGGAAAATGTGAAGAATATGAGAGTAATGCAGCGTGGTGTGGCGGATATGGAGCAATAGGGGAATCAGGTCTAACTCCAAATGAGAATTGTTGTGTTTGCAAATCAAAATTGGTATCGTCAACACCAGTAGTTATCGTCGAGGATACGATTGCATCTATTTCTTCACCTTGTTTTGATGCCGATGATGGTGGTAGAGCTGGAGTTCTTTACAATGCGGTCCGTGCATATGTTAGTCAAGACTGTGCCAATAATGAAAATTGTGAGCAAACACATGGTTGGCCGATGAACTCATGGTGTGTGGAGAATGTTAAAGACATGTCATACTTGTTTGAAGATATGGATACTTTTAACGATAACATATCTGACTGGAATACAACAAGCGTTACCAATATGGGCGGCATGTTCTATGGTGCCAGTTCCTTCAATGGTGACGTGTCAAACTTTGATACTTCAAGAGTTACTATTATGGCGTCCATGTTCAAGGGCGCGTCTGGCTTTAATGGAGATGTGTCAAACTTTGACACCTCGAGCGTTACTAATATGGAATATATGTTCCATTTTGCAGTATCATTTAATGGTACTGTGTCAAACTTCAATACTTCAAGCGTTACTAATATGAAGTGGTTTTTCATGGATACATGGTCATTTGACGGACGAGGTATATCAAACTTTGACACCTCAAGTGTTACTGATATGAGCAGGATGTTCAATCGTGCAACTTCTTTCAACCAAGATGTATCGAACTTTGATACATCAAGCGTTACTAATATGGAATATATGTTCAGTAGCGCCATAGCCTTCAATCAAAACTTATCAAACTTTGATACCTCAAGCGTTATTGGCATGGGAAGCATGTTCAACGGTGCTTCCTTGTTCAATGGAGATGTTTCAAACTTTGATACTTCGAGTGTTACTAATACGGGTGGCATGTTCCTTGAGGCAACCTCCTTCAATGGTGATGTGTCAAACTTTAATACCTCGAGCATTACTCATATGAACGGTATGTTTCGTGGTGCAAGTTCCTTTAATGGTGACGTGTCAAACTTTGATACCTCGAGCGTCACTGATATGCATCAAATGTTTTATGGCGCATCTTCATTCAATAGAGATTTATCAAACTTTGATACCTCAAGCGTCACTGATATGGAATACATGTTCAACGGTGCCACCTCTTTCAACAAGGATCTATGTTCGTGGCAAGATAGGTTTCCATACACCAACGCTGCTGATATCTTCAAAAACTCAAACTGTACTTATCAAGATACACCTCAAGATGTACAGAAAGGACCGTTTTGTGCTTCTGATTGTCAATCTTCATCAGTGGTAAGTCACATTATCTTTGAATACCATGTGTAACGGTTGTTTAAATCATCCATTAACGTCTTGTTGAAATCTATAGGCCCCACCAGCGACGGACCCACTACTAACAGACGTTCCCGCATCAATTGACTTTGTTGTCAGTTTTAGTGGTTTACTATCGGCAGATGAAATCATGGAGGGTAAAACTAACCAAGTTAAGATAATGCTTGAAGAACAAATGTTGGTCTTGAGTGATACTGTGATCAAGGAAGAATTTTGGAATAGTACAGAAGTAGAAAGTGGCAGAAGGCTTAATAACTTGGGAGGAAAGGTAGTTCGAAATCTGATCGTGAAGGCAGCAGTATTGGCTACACTTGATGATGTGCAAGATGTCAGTAAGTAGCTCTTTTTTCCCCTTATCTTACGACAAGTCAAGTTAATATACTCACATTCCTTCTTCAGATTGTCCAGACACCTCAAGCTCCTGGCTAACAGACTGTCTGAACTTTAACAATACTATCATCTTACAGACGGTGGATCAGCTAGACATAGAAGGAACGGTTGAAATATTTGAAAATGCCATGCTTGATAAGATTGAGGAAGGTTGGCTAGTAGAAAATTTTGATATTGGGGAGGCTCTGAAACCACCCCTTCAAGAAACCCTTGAGAACTCAGAAGCAAACACAATTGAGATCAAACTCAAGCCATATGCAGACTTAGATTGGCGTAATATGATACTGTTTGAGCCGTATGTTCCCTCTCCTATAGTATCAGCATCCTGCTCCAACAAATGCCCTTGCTCTGATTGCCAGTGTGGAATTGAGATGGTATGTGGGGGAACGATACCCATTGATTTGCCCAGTGGGAACGAGTTGAAATTTGTTTGGGAGGCATCATCTGATAATGACAAATTTATCTCGGTAACAGGTACTTCACAAACGAGGGTCGAGATTCGTTTGACAATTCAGGATTGCACAGCACCTTATCAACTTATCCATGGATCCAATGTTACTATTGTAATTGGTGGATTAGATGGTATAGAGCAGAAGTATGCATACGATCCAGAATCTTCATTTGTTATACTTGGTTCTAAATATGGTGATATATGTGATGTGTACACACGTATGCAATTCAACCCGAATGAAAATGGAGTGCTTGATATGAAATTTACCACCCTCACCTTCACTGCAGGGTATGATAATACGAAGGTTACCGACGAGACATCATATACTTGGGCTACTGATAGTTATACATGGATTCGGCAGCCAGTGGAAGGAGGTTCAATTAAACTGCTAGATATGCTAGCAGGATACTCTGAAGAGCCATGGGAAGTTGAAGAAACAAGTCCACTGAGCACAAGTCCAACGCTGACAAATGTTGGCATAGATGACGACCAATTCTGTCTCGAGGAGACAAAAGCACTCCAAGAGTGTGGTATATACGATATTGATAATGTGGTTATGGCCGAAGCATGCGCATTCTGTCAGATCGAGGCAATGGGAGAAGATATAATGAGCTTCAATACTGATAGCTTTTGTAATAAATGGAAAGCATGTGCCAATGAGAAGTGTCCTGCGGATTGTATTACTCCGATGAATGCTTTACAAGTATGCATGTTTCAGGATACTGGCATGACAGTGGATTGTCTTTCCTCTCCTGATAATACAAATGCTGATATTGTTGAGAGTAAAGCGCCACGCCGTCAAGTGATCACTACTGCAGTAATGATTATGGGTATCTGTGGAGTTATTTTTGTGTGAAAAAGTTAATGAAGTGAGAAGTTCTGATTACGGGATTGCAGTGTATAGAAGGCATGGGTATATTGGTGTGTGGATAGATTATGTAAAATCATTACTTATTGTACAATCCAGCTTTGCTAAAGTGCACTGTTTCCTCATCATCTCACTGTACCAGTCTTCACAACTAGCCAGTTCTCATTTATATATCGATCATAATTCTCAATATGTTTCTTCTAGAGATAATACATGTCAACTTCATTATGGAGTTGCTCAAAAGACCACCATCCAATTGGGAGCTGGGATGACTTCGTTCTGACTTGTATTATAATCCACCGGAATTGATGCACGCCTAATCCCTACAATCGAGTCACGACTGTCCATAGACACAGCCCAAACATATTCGCCACTCAAGCCGGTCTTCATTACCCCCAATCGTTGCCCGTTTTGGTAGACTGTCATCATTCCCTCATCTAAATCCAAAAGCAAACCAAGGACAGTGTTCTGATTGAGATTGGAAAACGTACCACCTCCTGCACCAGTTTGTGCTGCCCAAGTCTCAAATCTGTGCGAGTTCTCACTCTTGCCCATTTGTTGCCAATCAGACCAAATAGTGCAATGTCGTCCCATAGAATAATGATAAAAGCATGCATTCACATTGCTTTCTCCCCATCGCTCGGTACGTGTTGCTAATAACTCAATGCTAAACGGCTTTTTCAACATAGTGGGGTTGAGGTGGTTGACTGGTTTACCCTTCTCGAGCTTATTGCCCCAGTTCTCCAATGGCCGTATAATACCCACAGATGTCATTCTTGGGAATGATTCCGCGGTAAATTCAACGTAATGTTTACCAGCACGCATGATGTTGTTACTAATAGCCGTCTTTGTTGAGTTATTAGCTGACAAATACCCTTGTCTTATCTTCCTCTTCATTATCATCAACAACGTACTGAAGATTCTTACCCACCAACTGATCAAACTGTAATGGTTTACGTAACATTTTATGTTGATGATACAACTGTAAATAACTCTCATCCTGATACTTTGGCAATGCCGCAGCTTCATATTCAGTCTGTTCATTGATAATAACTTGACGTACAACATCTTCCATCAAACTTAATTGATCATCGCCAGTACTTAGACCAAAGTGTTTATTCGTTAATGAAAGATTAACCAATTCCTCGACAGATAAATATGGGGCGATACATATCAGAATATCCGACCCGTAATTGATTAGCGGATTTATAGATGATGCCTCTTCGGTTTTTAATCGCTTGGCTGTATGGCGTGTTATCCGGGCTGACATTTTTGATATATCTACTAACTTTTTATAACTGTAGTAGTATCTAATGAGGTAAAATATAGTTGCTGATATTCTCTCAGTTGATGTACCCTTGTTCTTTAGCAGTATAACTTAACACCCGAGTTTAGCAGATTTAGCAAGATGATGAGAATTGAGTAATAAATGACGATATATTTTCGCTGATTGGCGGCGGTATAGAAAATAATTATACACACCTCTACGCAGCAATTAAATCGCTCTTGCTTTGCTAATTAGATGTCCTGATCAATAGTATTGGGCACTCAAAGCAACAACTAAATTTTATGATTTTGTGTGAGGCTCATTCGTACATATTTTTAGTTTACGGATTCTACCTTTTGACCACTGTGCCATTTTGCCATACAATACACTCTCATCTCTTCTTTAGTAGCTCGATAAACAGCCGCTTCTTGATTATATATACAATAGATATATCAATAAATCCATAACTAACTAACCATGCTTGCTACAGGTAATAAAACCCGTGGCTCCTTCGGTCCCGACGGCCGGCGTGTCTCTGGTGGATTACCCCCACCTCGTAAAAAGTTAGTAGTAGCACGTGCAGGTTCTGGCTTTAGTAAATGTTCTGGACCAATTAAAGTTAAATCAACAAATAAATTATTCGAGCCCGGTGCTAAAGTACTAATTGCCCGTGCACCGGTAATGTCTGGATTGAATTGTGGTAATGGTAATGGTATGGGTGGTTCATTATTACAAAAGAAATTTCAGAGGCCAATGACTAAGAGACGAAGTTATGATAAACGATCTGAATTGGCATTAAAGACTAGTACGTTGGGACAGAAACGTAGATTTGATGGTATGTCTAAATTGATGGCACGTGCTGGAAAGGTGAGTTGTGTTTATTTAGGAGTGGTGGTGTATAAAAATTTAATGGTGCATGTGGTATATTTAATGGTGCATGTGCTCACTAATTATCTATTAAACATACACTACCAACACATTAAACACCAATTAACATTCATTAATTAATTATTATTAAAGGGATTATCATTTAAATTACCACAAAGAAAGAAGGATGGGGATTGTTCAGGTACTAGTGATGAAAGTGATAGCGAAGAAGAAGAGAAGGAACCCGAAAGGCCATTCGAGCCATTAATGGTATGGAAAAGTCCACATGAGGGTGGAGAGGCTAAGGGATTAGCACCACGATTGTAAGTTTTTATTTGTTGGATTGGTTATTGTGTCTATTGTTGTTGTTGATATGTAATTGTATATGTTTGTTGCTAACATAATTGTATTTATTTGGGGTGGATTAATTATATGTTATAGGATGACCGTTACCCGACAAGATGAATATGGTGTTGAAGAAACAGTGACAGAGTTATTACCAGGTAAATCATTTGTTGATGTACTTAATGTTTTGTGTAATGTTTTAATGTGCTAATATTCATTAACAACGCCGCTCATATTTAATTTCAATTACAGCCCCGGTAGAGGCATATGCAAAAACTTCAGTATTTGTACCACCCGTACTTGCTAAATGGTTACGTCCGCATCAACGGGAGGGTTTACAATTCATGTATGAATGTGTAATGGGATTACGTGAATTCAAAGGAGCTGGTTGTATTCTAGCTGATGATATGGGTCTGGGAAAGGTACGATTTGTCTGTGTGGTGTTTGTGTTTGATATGCATCTTGTAAGTATGCCCAACAACTAATACATATACCTCTATCCATCCATATATATAGACTCTTCAATCAGTCTGTTTGATTTGGACAATGTTACAAACGGGAATTACTGCCAACAAGGCGCGTACTGCCAAACGTATCATAGTCATCTGTCCATGCTCCCTCGTGAAGAATTGGGATAATGAATTTGTCAAGTGGTTGGGTCCGGGAGTAGTCAAAACATTAGCCCTCGCTGAATCAGACCGTAAGACTGTGGAGAAAAATCTTGATTGTTTTGTAAAGACTAAGATGTTCAATGTCCTTATTGCAAGTTATGAGACTATCAGAGCCCATGTCGGACGTCTCACCAAGTTCAAGGAGTAAGTTGTTCATTTGATATTGTTACTTCTGTTTACTGTTCATTCATTGGAGCCATACCCTCACCACTTATTCTTACTTATTCTACTCTAATCAACAGCTGTTGTGATCTTATGGTATGTGATGAGGCACATCGACTCAAGAATAGAGATAATCAGACATCCAGGGCACTCAACTCCATCCCCGTTAAACGTCGAGTATTACTCACGGGTACACCTATGCAGAATGATCTTGAAGAATTCCATGCAATGGTTGATTTCATCAATCCGGGTGTACTCGGTTCACAAGAAGAGTTCCGTAGAAAGACATTAGCTCCCATTTTACGTGGACGTGAGCCTGATGCGACCGAGAAGCAGAAGCAACGCATGGTTGAAATCCAACAAGAAATGTCCGAGACTGTAAACCAATTCATTTTGAGGCGTGTGAATACATTGAATGCTCAACATTTACCTCCCAAGTTGGTGCAGGTAGTATGTTGCAACCTTACCGAGATTCAGCAGAACATGTACGCTCATCTCTGTAATAGTAAAGCTATGCAGCACGTTCTAGATGGAAAGCAAGTCAACTGTTTGGGTTCAATTCAGATGCTCATGAAGCTATGTAACCATCCAAGCCTCGTTGTAGATGATGATTCATCCAACAAGATGGGTGGAGGTAGAGCTGGGGGTCGTAATAAGAAGAAAATTTGTTATGCCGAGGAAGAAAAGAGTAGTGCAGCTCCTGGGGCAGACGGAATTGCCAAGTTTATGCCATATGAGGCCATGGGTGGAGGAAGGAATGCCCCCGTTATGCCTGAGCTTTCGGGAAAGATGTTCGTCCTTTGGCGTCTCATGAGAGAGATGAGGAAGCCTGGAAATGGTGCCGATAAGATTGTCATCGTTAGTAACTACACACAAACATTGGATCTTATTGGACGAATGTGCCGTGAGAATAGTTGGGGTTTCTGTCGTTTGGATGGAAGTATTTCCATGAAGAAGCGTCAAAAGATGTGTGACGACTTCAATGACCCTGGCAGTAGCTTGATAGCTTTCCTCTTGTCAAGTAAAGCTGGAGGATGTGGACTCAACTTGATTGGCGGCAATAGGTAAGAGCTCTACACATCTTTCCATACTAATTCTTTTGCTTAGACTCACTCTCACCCTCTCCATCTACCATTCTATCATCACAACCAACCAAAAGATTGGTTCTGTTTGATCCAGATTGGAATCCTGCCGTCGACAAACAGGCTGCTGCCCGTTGTTGGAGAGATGGTCAGAAGAAGCGATGCTTTACATACCGATTCTTGGCCACTGGAACTGTCGAAGAGAAGATCTTTCAACGCCAACTGTCAAAAGAAGGTCTCCAGTCTGTCGTCGATGACAAAGAACAGGTCAATGAGCTCAGTTCCAAAGATCTAAAGAACTTGTTCAAGCTACGTCAAGGCACTCCTAGTGACACACATGATAAGTTGAAGTGTGAGAGGTGCAAAATCATCGTCGATGATGCCGAGGCAAATGCTGCCAAGGTATTGCCAAAGAAGCTTGCTGCCTGCCGAGCACTGTTGGAAGAGGTAATGAAAATGGAAGACTCTTCCACATTTCTTACTCCGTTGAAACCTGACGAGCATGGTGTATCCTTGGAGGAATACCAACGGTCAGTGAAACAACCGATGGACTTTGGCACTGTATTGAAGCGACTTGATAAGCAGAATGGTAGTAATGGATACGGCAGTCCTGCAGCTTTCTCGAAGGATGTGAACCGAGTGTTTTCCAATGTCTTGAAAGTTTGGGAGACTGGACAGGACCTTGCCGATAGAGCTTCTCGGCTTCAACTTTGGTGGATCCAACAGTGGACTGAATTAGTACCCAAACTCATGTCAATGAAACCAGACGAAGAAGAGACCTGCAAGCCAGCAGCAGGAGAGGAGAAGACTGAAGAAGGCAAGCCCAAAACAGAAGGTGAAGAGGAGGAGATCCCTTCTAGCTACATCGATAATGAACGTGGTGAAGACTTTCAAGATCAGATTGGTATGCCCGATGAGGAGAATATGCGTAGTTGGTCTCATCATTACAGTACAGATACAGTCGACGACCCCATCTTCCGAGCTGCGATGAGGGGGTACGATAGTGTTTCATTTGTCTTTGGATTGGAAGTTACATGGAGTCTCATCCAGCAACGTCAACAGGAGGACGAAGAGAAGCAGGCTCTTGCCGAATTAGAAGCAATGCAAGAGATGGAAGAGTTGAACCCTTCCTCTTCTAAAGATGATGATGATGAGAGTAGCAGTGACGATGAATCAATTGGTGGCAAGAACGCCAATAAGAAGAAGAAAGCAGCTCAAAAGAAAAAGAAGAAGTCACTAAACGTTGACTCTGGCGATAGTGAGGATAGTGACTCGGAGAACGAAGAAGAAATGAAGGAAACTGCCGCGGACAAGGCCTTTCTCGCAGATTCAGACGAAGAAGAAGATGAAAACGCTTCATATAATGGTGATGACGATCAAGAGAAAGAAGACACACAGGAAGAAGAGAGTGAAGAAGAAGAAGAAGAAGAAGAAATGGAGGAGACTGCCGAGGATGAAGCTGAAGACGATGATACACAGGAGGAGTCAGAAGAAGAACCTGATACCGATGAGAAGATGGCTGGAGAGGATGAAGCCATGGAGGATGAACCAGCACCAGAAGCCATGAATGAGGAACCAGCTCCTGCAATGGAGGAGGATACAATCGAGCCGGTTGCAAAGGCCAAGAGTGATGAACAAACTGAGGATACAGAAGTGGCTGCTGCTCCAGCCCCTCCCGTCGAAGAGGCGGTGGAGTTATGGAAATGCCCTCAGTGCACACTCGACCAAGATGCAACGGCGAGGAAATGTCAGATGTGTGATTTCAAGAATCCCTCAAGGAAGCGTCCAAGGCGATCAAGGTAAATCCAACCTCAAGTTGGCTGCTCTTCTTACTGATTCAGACCAAAGAATCTATTGTATAGTGTGTTGACGCACAACAAACATCATGTTGATCCTTTATGGATATATTTCTAAATGATAAAGTCATTCTCATTTCCCACTTTGTTTTTCTACTTTAAGTAGTCTGTTTGATCCTTCTCCCATACTATGAATCACTTCTCCCACAATCACACAATAATCCTTCTCCATACATTACTGCTGATCGACACCCAGATTATTTCCCACATACCACTCATTTAAATATTGTAATAGCCATAATCATAATTAGGCCATCATCAATGCAACACCCCCAAGTAAGGCAGCTCCAGCAGTTAGGGTAGCAGCTCCACTTTCGGTACTGGCGGAAGCATCCTTGTCCATATCATCAGAGTGAGTAGTGTCACCATCCTCTCCATGGTCATGTCCCTCATGTCCTCCGTCTTCACTAGTATGCTCGTCATCCTTGTGATCATCTAATGAAATAGAACCATATGTTAGGACATTTAAGAGATATTAATATAAACATTCATATATCATAAATTAACTTACCCTCATCATGATCGTCTCCATCGTGGTCATCCTCGCATGTTCCTAGTCCCTCACCACATTTCTCTCCACTATGAAAGAAGACGGGGTATCATGAGGACATATAAGCATACTAACACAACTTACACAAAGTATACACTTACTGTTCACAATCAAACATTGCACGAATCTCCTCCTCACATTCGGAACAGGCCTTGATCTCAGCACAATGTTCCTCCTTGTTACCAGCACAATCAGGGCCAAAGTTTACATCCTCCAACTCACCACATTCGTGTTCCTCAGTACAGGCTTTCTCCGCCGCTTTTAGTGTGTCAAAGTCTGCACACTGATCGTATTCAACATCACATTCGGGACGTTCTTCTGGGCACGTATCCTCATCATCACAGCAGGCAGGCCAGCCTGTTGCATAGCACGTCTTGTCAGGACTATAAGTACAATAGCTCTTCCCCATCATGTCATGATCGTGGTCATCATCTTAATATGAGTGAGAGAATACACACGATGAGACACATATCATATGTGCATAATTACACATCATATGTCATACTTATCCAAAGATCATATAAATCTTTTATAAATACTTACCATGCATCGACATATTTTCATCATTTTCAAGTTTACGATTTGTTAATCCTAGGTATGGGTCAGCAAGAGAAGAAGACTTCTGTTGTTCGTCAACATTGGTGATGTATTTGTTTTCAATACTACGCTTGCGTTGGAGTTGGGGAGCGGCGTAGGTTGTGCCGACGACGGCGGCCAAGGTTGCAATTGCAATGATGAACTTCATGATGTTGATTTATTGTTGTATTTGTTGATATGCTGATAAGAGAGGAGGCTCAAGGTGGTATTAGAGCGGCGCGGGTATGCAATCAATGGCTGTCATCGGAAAAGATATCCTTTGATGGGGTATCTTAGGATACCCTCAAAATAGGATATTGCCGACAGGTAGGCAAAGAAGCAATAATGCAAGCCAATATGCTTTACAAGATGCCCGTTATCTCCTTTATTTTGACGTTGGCATGCTGATATCTAGTGTAGTGGAAAAGTTAGAGGTATAGATGTTATATGATGAGCAGCTAAACAGTTGTTTGTTTAGTAGAAGTTATCTTCCGAACTGACACTGACGACGACGACACGCCAATGCAAAATTGCAATATCTAGTTTGATATGATATATGAACCACCCACCACAAAGACAAAAGAAGATGACTGTTCACCATGGTCATGTAAAACAATCAAATGGGCAGACGATGTTATATCAAATCTATGTTCACCAGTTTTACATAATGATGACATTGACAAGGACAAGAGATGTGATGATAATACAATTATTACTCACGACTTTGACGTGCCACAGGAAATACACATACCAGAAGAAGAAGATGTCATGCCCCAATTAATATCATGTGTACGACCATCTCGATGGAAGAGTAAACCAGCATGTATTTTAGGAGTATTGGATATACTAGAGGAGTATGTTGTGCAACCCATCTTAACGATTAAGGGTCATGTGTTTGGTAGTTGTGACGACGAACCGACAAGAAGAGATGGTAGTACTAAGATTAAGAGATGGGAAAGCAAATCAAAAGCAACTATAGAAAAGGATGATATAGTATTCTCAAAGCTGCTAAAGTGGAGTAGTGACGAGGAAGATGCATCTGGAGAAGAGTTCATATCTGAAAGCACGGCGGATAGATCAGATAGATACTCGATGAATTACAGAGGAAGAAGCTCACACCTGATGCAATAATGCAGCAACTCCCGCTCACTTTGAATGTGGTGTACATGTACCACACAAATGATACTTCCTATATGATGATTAAGTATGTGAGCAAAAGGGTAACTAATACTAGTATCTTATTATACTGAAACAAGCTTGTGTTTACTGTCTGATGATTTCCCCTCAATTCTCCTAGATGAGGCAGACCCACTAGCTGATTTCTTTGCAATCCTAACAACATCAATAGCACTCGGTTCAAGGATAAACTTGTAGCATGAGGTACTTAGTTTCTCCCAGCGACCAAACCATTCATATAAAACTTTGACTAAAGCTTTCCAAGCCACAGGAAGAAGTCCTCCCGATTCGGACAAGTGCTTCTCCATCCTGGCGTAGACTACACCAATCTTTTCTTTCATAATTTCCTTGCTAGACTCCTTTTGAAGAGTTCGGACAAATTGAGCTCGGGGAACGTGGATTGGCACATCTGCATCTCCAACATCCTTACGAATCCTAGAGATGTTGGAGAATAGACTGTGCATAGCCTTGAATTCACGCTTGATCATCCATCCCAGGTAGGCATCTGTGCTCTGCTTACAGATGACACTTGCTCCTGTTATTTGTTTCTGGAAGAGGGTCGAAAACTCAAGTCCTCTTTGCTTGACGCTTTGTGTAAAGAAGTAGGAGTTCTCCATCCTCATTACATTGGCCGCATATTGTTGATCTGTTGTTTCACGCTCTGCACACTCGTTCAAGCTGGCAAAGAGCGACGATGCCATTTTCTGTAAATAGTAACTAACCACTTTAATCTTGGCAAGGTTCGGTGTGTAGTCCTTTGGTCGGCCTGCCTTACAACAAATCAAGACATGATCAAGGTAGCTAGGGAGGCGTGAAATACTGGCAAATACTCCAGCTCTCTTGCCATTTGGAGGAACGCCAGGATTAGTCCTTATCCATTTGATTTGATTTTCAATCCAAATCACCCACTGTTTGTCAACCTTCTTCCTTAAGTCTAAGATGGTAGCACGGACGTATGCTAATGACAGTGAGTGATCTCCGCCCTTTTTGTTACGATCAATGTACCCATCCATCGCCTCATTGAGATGGATCGATGCTACTAGTGAAAGCATAGCATCTCCTTTAACCTTCTTGCCCTCGGCATCAACCTCGGAGGCGATTCCACAGATACGATTCATATAGTATCGAAAGTATTGAGAGGAATTATCAACACTCTTCTTGGCTGCTTCAAAGTTACGCTTCTTCTGACGTCCATCGAGATGTCTTGAACTGAGACCAAACAGGGCGGCTGTGAAGTATGCCTCGCGGGCAATCAGAGGTAGCATTTCAGCCAGAGCTGCCTCAATGTCCTCGACATTCACAGGCTTCATCATACCATCACCTCCTGATACAACATTGGGATGTCTCAGTGATACCGGAGGATACTCACTAAGATCATGAGTTACAGATGCCGATGAACGTCCAGGAAACTTGGCGTCAAAGTTACCATCATTGGCAATTTTGACAGACGTACGGCCGGGTAGTTGTGCAAAGTAAATCTTCATCCTTTTCTTGCTCATGATACCCTCAGCAACGAGCTCTGAATAAGCATCTCTGACCGCTGGCAAGATCTCAGGCTTGAGAAGAGCAAGTACCTCGATGATCTTGATGTATGCAAGCAATGATGCTTGAAACTGCCGTTGAGTCTACAAAAGTATTGACACAAACACAAAATGTGTTAGTTGTTGGTTACATGCGTGTGTAATACAAGGAGAAAGAGACATTAACAACTTTGAACAACTTACCTCCCGAATCTTCTTCGAGATTGACGTATGAGTATCTCCCTTTGAAATTTCAGCCTCTGGACGAGAACAGACATCCTTTGCCAACTGTTCCATAACAGTAACAACAATACGTGCCAATGCGCCACAGAACTTGTTGGATGTTGTTGATAATACCTCAACAGTATCACTAACAGCTCGTAAATGTATCCCACCCTCTTTCTCGGCAGTATCAAGGGCCAACTTCAATGCCTGTCCAGCTTGATAGATTGATTCAACACCCTGCTCACTTCGATCAATATCCACAGCACCAGTAGATCGATGATACACAATAACAGACCCTGGATCTTCAAGAACCTTCAACAAATTAGGAGGTAAGACAAGTCCACCCAACAATCTCTTTAATTCCACTCCTAATGTTTCATACGATACCCACTGTTGTTCTAACATACGATTCTCCTCCTCAATACCACGACATTCATCAGTGATGGGTTTAATCATGGTGGCACGATCTTGTATCCACTCCTCCATCCGTTCAAGTTCATCATCAAGATTTTGCAATGTCATATACAAATCATTCACACTCATGGCATCAACCTTATCATTATTCTTGATTAATACACCCCGTTCATCATACTGCTTCGGTCGGCCACCTAATGCCGAGTAATACTTTTCATCCTCCCAGGATATTAATCGACGACATGTTTCGGCTTCCAAGTCTCTCATCCGTTGTTGTAACATGCGTATTAAACTTTCAGCTGTCACGCCGAGGGCGTCAACATTCGCCATACCATCGGAGGTAATTTCCTGTTGTTGCCATGATGTGGCATTGAGCACATCGGCAGCGTCTTGCTTTTCCTCTTCATTCACAAATAATGCCACAGTACGGTTGTAATTACCCATCATCATATCATAGGCCATACCATCCATATCATCAGGGTGTTTACCACCATTCTCATTGGCATTATCATCATCATTTTCCTTCTTATTTGTAAGGGCATTTTGTGAGTCTGGTCCACCACCACTTCCAGATAGTGATGACTTGCCACTCTGTCGATCAAGTAACGAGCATAATACTGGACTGTCCGTCAAGAAATTATTAATAGTACTAACATACTGTAACTCTCCACGGTCGACATTTCGTACAACCAAGGGAGGGAGTTGACCAGACGCACCAGTTAATCCTGAACTACCTGGAGACATAGCCGCGGCAGCTGCATGTACATTCCGTTCTACAACAGATGTGCATAATATAGCATGTACCTGTAGTAACGACCAAAGGAACCGATCCTTGCGTAATCGATTCGTTGCATCCATTGCTGTATTCTTCTTGTTGTTACTTCCCGAAGTGGCAGCATTAGCCTGTTCAGTACCCCCACCGGCACCTACCACACCTGCATTGGGCAAATCACAATCAATTTCCACAGCATCACCATTACGGAATACCAATATAATCGGTCCAGCACTTCCCGTTGGGGCATTTTTTCGGGGTGGTGCATTCTCAATTGAAACTAGTTTGTCTAATTCCAACACTTTGCGTACATCTGGCTTGGTACCATCGGCATGTATAGCCAAACAGAATAAGGCAGGGAATGAGGATATTTCATGTGATGTTGGTATACCTGAATCATATTCTTGATATAACTTTTTTTTCTTGGTACGTTGTTTCTTCTCGGGTGTTATAGTTCCTGTAGACGCATCAGTTGAATCAGTAGTTTTGGATGAACCACGCTTCTTCTTCTTCTTGGGAGTTGATACATCTCCCTTACTAGCACCACTTCCAGATTGTTCTTCGGGATTGTACATATTATCATATCCATCATCACTTCCTAACTCCTCACCATCCAAGTCGTTACCATAGGTGTCTTCATCATCAAATGTTTCTTCTAATACATTGGCATCATTTAATCCACGAGGACGTAGCAATGGACGGTTTGTAGAGCGGACTAAGACAATGTATCGTAGTTTATTCCGTGATTTGGCTATTGGTATATGACGCTTTTTACCACCCTTGTTACCGGATAAGCCTAAAGAAATATGAGTATGAGGGATAGAGAAGTTGAGAGGTATGGTGCAAATCAAGCAAACCATCCAAAATATCTATAAACACACACAAGCACATATACACAAATGTGGAACTCACCAACACTCAAATCAAACTGTGAAACACACATACTAAATAAACATTCATTCGTTAATCGATTCATTGGTCTTGTTGGTATAAGTTTCATCTCTTCAGTATCCTCTCCTCCACTTCCCTTTCCACCATTATTAATATCAGTACCTACAACCAATTCCTCCCAATTATCTTTTAATAAAATGTTACCAGTCCTACCCTCAACTTTACCATCTGTATTAACTATTCTACCACCAATCGATCGTAAGTCAATACGCATTTTGGAAGAAATGCGGCAAGTCATTTCACCTACGGCATTTTCATCGGTAGGGTCTGGTAGTGAGATTGTTGATGGTGGTATATAGTCTGATTTTAATGTTGTTGTATTATTGATGGATGTTGATTGGATGAGACTTGTTGATGAAGTTGGATTTAAGAGTGATGAACTATTTGGTGTAGTAACTTGCTTGCGTACTATATTACCATCTATTGATTTGATACGTGAAGTTGATATCATTGTACCTTGTTTCGATGAACTAGGCGCAGCAACAGTTGTAGTATTGGAATCTAATATACGATTTAATCTCATGGCACCTTCACTAACCTCAAATGGTTGTTGTTTACTGTATGTACCCTTGTTGGTCAGACGGCCGCCTGTACCTGCCAATGATGATTGCTGTTGTTGTGCAGAATCTCTTCTTGAAGTTGTTGGTGTATTATTATAATCAGTACCACTGCCTGAACTAACATTACGTTCTAATAATGAAGTACGTTTCTTAATACCATCTGTGGAAATGTTTGGCATGCTGGGCTTTTTAAACTTTTTAGATTGCAACTTTGACATTGGTGATGCAGACGATGGTGGTGGTTGTGATGATGATATGTCGCCATCATTAGTAGCGTTACCACTGGAAGTATCACGTGATAATGATTTCTTAGCAGAGGCCAACTTCTTTGGTAGCTTTGGAGCCATGATATTAATTTTATAATATAAATGATACGCTGTTGAGGTACGATATTGCAAAAACTTTCAATTTAGTGTAAACCCCGATGACCGCTGTATCCCACTGCCGCACAAATATGATGCCACGCAATTAGGGATTGATATACCACTGTAGGTTAGTAGGTAAAAGGAGATGAAAGACAAGGGAGATAGCTTCTCTTGAGAACGATATTTTCTCCTATGGGGTCTCTGTAGAATAGAGTATTATACTACCCTCTCAGTATATGCTCAGTGGAATAAAATAGACTATTTTTTGACTTATAACCCCCATATATCTGCCTATCGAACCAGGATACCCCCAAGGGATAGTTTACACTCTCATAATTTGGTCTTACATACTTTTTTTAGGGGAGAAAGTGGTGAGGAAATGTACGGCTTGGACGTTGGTTATGAATACTTCACATAGATATAAATTATACTACGTTTATTATTGGTGTTGTTATAATAATAATTGCAAAGGTAATAGGGTTGATTGACCTTATCATTTCCTTACCAATCACCAATCATGAGCAATTCAACACCATCATCTCCAAGAAACAGTATTGCAGTAACTGAACCTTCATCGCCGGGTACAATAGAGAAAGGAGAATTGCATTCACGTAAATCAAAGAAGATTGTTTCTCCACAACGGCTGTCAAAAAATAGAAAATCAACATCTACTTCACATAATAATAATGCATTTATAAAATATGGCAGTTTGCTACTATTAGTTGGTCAAATGGTTGGATGTAACCGTAATTACGGTACAAGCTGTGGGCGGATTAATAGTGGCAGTGGTCGTGAAGTATGCAGACAATGTCCTCAAGGTATTTGCAACTTCCTTTAGCATCATATTATCTTGCATCATATCGGCATTTGCCTTTGACTTTCGACCTAATCTTCTATTCATGGTTGGAGCATCGCTAGTAGTGGCGAGTACTGCAATGTATTCAAAGCCGGCTAACATAAACAAGAAGAAGAGAAGACAAGCGATCCCGGTTACAGGAACAAGAAAGACTAGTTTGGTCATGTAATAACTTCGTAACCACTTAGCAAAACAAAACCTCAACAATCAAGACTACCAATTCTCATCATGTGCAAGCATCTACTCTTATTACTACCTTTCGAGCTTGCGATATGTATGCAGCCCTCAACTGCCTAACATAATCATGAAAACATACATTACCCTTGTGCCTATTGAAACTCCCACCGCGACCACAAAGGATATCTAGGAGAATCAATGGATGCCTTCTTACTTCCCCTCGTTGTGCATTTCTGGGAAGGTTTGGGACTGACCTTCTTCTTGGTAAGGTCGGCGACCTTGGCAGCGGAAGAAGCTTTCTCGATGCCGAAGAAGTAGTAGTCTAGGTCGATGTCTTCTCGCGATTACTCCTAGCTGTAGGTTTCTTTGTAGGTTTGGGACTGACCTTCTCTTCTCCCTTCATTGTACGACTAGATGATGACTTAGAGAGGTTTGGATTGAATTGGAATTGGTGAAGTGGAAAGAGCCGCTGCACAAAAGCAAATGGCACCTAGGTTTGACATTTAGTGAGTATGATAGTGAATAGTAATTCTGTATATAGATCTAAGTTGTTCAATCTGTTCTACTTCCAAACATCTCACACATTGTCACTCATTGTCGCTTCAAGATCCAAACATCTAACATATTGTCACTCATTGTTACTCAACTCCTCAAACAACTTCGATTTCGCGTAAACCTAATGAAATGGAAGAGATACAAGATAATGAGACGAATCTGTTGGAGTAAGGGGATTTCTCATTGAATTATGCACTTACGCTGTGCCGTCTTTTGCCTAGCGTCGTCATCTGTAATCTCATACCATGAACCGTCACCACCTACACTGCACAAGAACCTTCCACCATATGCCTTGACTTTATTTACAACCTCCTTCAGTTAGTTAAAACAGTAAGGAAGGTGTCAGTTTATTTCATGAGTAGAGGTTTCTAAACAAACATTTAAAGCTTACCTCGGACAGAGCCTTCTTGTCTTCCTTTCGAGCTTGCTGGTAAGCACCCCTCATCTGACTAACATAATCACGGAAACGTATATTACCTTTGTGCCTATTAGAATTCCCGCCACGACCACAAAGGACATCAACATCAGTCGGAGAATCAATAGACAAGGTCGAGGCCTTCTTGCTACCCCTAGTTGTGCGATTCCGGGAAGGCTTGGGCTTGGGACTGACCTTCTTCTTGGCAGCAGAAGATTTGACATTAGTCTTCTTTTTCAAGGCCGGCTTGGGATCGACCTTCTTGGCGGCGGACGACACTTTCTTCACGGTACGACTAGCTGACTTGACTTTAGCCTCCTTCTTCTTCTTGGCCTTGAAGGGAACTTCAGACCATTTTGATGCAACCTTGGTTGTCGACCCAGCCTTCTGCTTGGAAGGAGAAGATATACCAGTAAAAGTAGAATCAATCTCCATCATATCACTAAACACAAACTTATCATGCAATGGAGTTGCTGTTGCCGAAGACAATCCCGCTGCATGAAGATAGAGCCGACCTGGAGGACTATCAGTGCTAGTAGTGTTGGTAGTATCGCTAGTGTTAGTGATAGTGTCCTTCTTGCTTGCACTAAAGTTGAGCTGGTGTTGAATAGTTGGATTGGTCAAACACGTGCCGCTCATCTTCTTGCCTAATGCTAATGGTGTGGAAGATACATCAGTCTTACTCGGAGAATCTTGAAGATATAACTTCGTGCCATATGGATTTGACACCTCTCTACATGAAGGATGACACTGACAGTATAAGGTGGGGATATCGTCTTGGTTGTGAGAGGATGTAGTAGTACGGTTCATCTTGTTGGAGGTAGTTGGGGTATCCTCTGCAGATGATGCATGATGATACACGTGCTGCTTCATCATACCAATGCCACCATTCTCTGTAGATGGAAGAAGAAGATTTTGTTGACTTGTTGAATGCATAATACCTCTCGATTGTTTGAATGTTCTCATTGGTGAGATGGATACAAACGAGGTTGAGGATACAGCATAGGAGAGAGGTTGTTGATGTTGGTGGTCTCCTCTACTTCCAAGAGATGCAGCAGCAACTTGTGATTGAAGGGCAGTCATAGGATCCATGCCACTATTCAAAAGATCTTGTTGACTACTACAAATCCCAACCTCGGATCTTACCAACGATTGCAACTCTAATCCTCGTGAGAAGAAGGATTCATCTCTTGGCATGGTACGAAGTTGAACTTTTACTTGTGCCATGAGATAATCCCAAATGATGGCCGAGGAGTTTGTGTTAGTGTTGGTTGCATTGGTGCCCAAGTTGATAAGAGGTTGACTAGAGCTTTGTAGTTCATGATGCATGTTGAATGGAGTAGGTGGTAGTGGTAGCTGTTGGATATAGTTGTTGCTGCGGTTGGTATCGTCATCTTGTGATGGGCGCAGCAAGCCAGGAGAAGGCGGAGGATGCTTGGTGATCATGTTGAGATTGTTGTTACTCTTCTTTGTAGATTGTTGGCGTGTAGTTATTGTCATGCTATGAGTTGTGAGTATTGCAATAGTATGATATGATATGTTGTGTGAGATATTAGTGCGATCTATGCAGGATTGAGAGTTACAAGAACATACACTCACTTACCTTCTCTATCTATATGGAGGAGTCGTGAGTAGTAGTTCGATTGATATAATAACTAATATGTTGTGCTTTGACTATTGTATTGGCGTAGTTGTGCTATGAGTTGTGTTGTGCTATGATATGATCAAGGCTAAATAATCTCTAAACGACCAGCTATGCAGATGGTCAGAGGCTATTGATTTGCTGTGCATGCATGGAGACTTGAGACACAAAAGATACTGCATAGACAAATACTGCACAGAAACTACGGCGAAGTACATTAAAATCTAATATGACTTGTGTGAAGCAAGATGACTGCTTGAGATTAACCTCATTGCACAAGGATATATCAATATCAAACAACAACAATAGTGTTGTCATATCACATGCACCATCACATCAACATACATCAAGCATACACATCATAACGATCATGAACTATCGAAGACGATCAAAGCCTCAATCTTACATGGCAACAATTGCTGCCGATCTCGATGCAGCACTTGCTCCTATTATTACACAGCCACTCCGTTATTGCTGTTGCCATCCATTAGATTATGATATATCAGATGATATATCCGAAGAATTATCCTACTACTATAAAAGTCGTCGAGGAGATTATCGATATGCTGCTACTCAAGCAAAGCATAATATGAATGAAGGAGCTGCTCGATATCCTCACAAGCCGTCCAAGAAGAAGGAGGAAGTCAACATCTCTAGACACCAAAGTGCTAGTAGTTGCTCAACACTAAAGACTCGTAACACATTCAAACAGCAACACCAACACGATCAATATCAAGGTAGCAATCTACTATACAACAATGATGTAGATAAGGAGATGGAAGAGCCACCTGACATTGCAAGATATCCGATCCTTGGCTCATCGATGATACCAATCCCAAAAAGATACGCCTCTTGTGTTAGTACATCAGAAACTGCATCTACTCATTCATCGTCATCTAGTAGTCAAGATATATCTCTTTTATTTGACGAGGAAGTTGATCTATGAACGATGAGGCGAATCGAATATAGAGAGTTGTGCCTCTGAAAAGATACTTCATCGACAGTTCAAGATGATAGTGTAGATATTTAATTGTATTGTTGACGTATTGTAACTTATATAAATGTACCTGTTTGTATTAAACTACATTTGTATCAAATCATTCCTATTCTAGTAGAACGATATCAAAGGAGTCAAGTACGTCAGAGACAAGATACTCCAAAAGAATGATTTTGATAAAATTGAAAGTTTATGTAGCGATGTAGATTACTCTATATCATACGTCTACACCACAACATCTTATTCTTATCATTACTGTTCAACTGGGAAGATATCACATACGAGACCACTGTTTGTTAATGCCTCTTTGTAGTACTCGGCATGTTCTTGACAATACTCTCCGATGATTGCTTCTCCGTGCTTGTGTGCTTGCATCATCTTACGATATGAATCCTCTTCATATAGATGAGCATCTTGGACGAGACACCGACAGATATAACTTCGTGTATTACTTTCATCGTCAAACAACTTGAGAGTCCACATTTCATATGATTCATCGTCATCATTGAGCTCGCTTGACTTGTTAGCGTAGTTGTTTGATCGTTCTTGGATAGTAGTTGACGATGTGACGAGGACGGGAGTATCTTCTTTCACAAGAGTAGGACTCTCTATCATATTACAGACTGCTACCATTTCGACAGTTGTAGTAGTGGTAGAAGCACGGTCTTTCATACTTATAGATCTAAGTCGAGACGAGATGGTAGTCAATGAGAGAGTAAAGGCATCAACAATTACTTGAGATGACGAAGCTAGCATGAAGATACCGACGGAGAAGAGGAAGTGTGAAAGCATGTTTGTTTGGATTTTGTTGATTGACGTATTTGATATATTGAGAGTAGAAGTATATGATATGGATCAATGATCTGATTTATGATATGAGCATTGTGTTTGCTATGCTATGCAGTATTGATATCTGTGCAATGTTATCTATGCATTATTGACTTAACTCGTGCGTGGTTGAGAAGATACTCGTGAGAAGTTGCATAGAAGGATGACCTCTGTGGATATGAAAGACTACTTTCAAGCACTGTCTCATACAGGCTTAAATGATAATACTACACAGAGATATAGATTACATTGCATATCAACATACATACGTATAGTCTCAACAACATACAACAACGCACAACTTTCAAAACACAACATATGAACATCATAACGATGACGAACCACAACGATACTTGGGGTGATGTTAATGCTCAGCTAGACTACTTTACCAATGCAGGTTTAAGCATTGATTCCATTTACAACTCGGCACTTACAACGGATAAGCTATTATCAATATCTCCAATCAAGTCAACAACATCCAACAAGGATACGACGACTACTTGGTATCTTGCAACAGAAGATCAGCTCGATTATCCTCGTGATTGTGAAGAGGATCTTCTATGTAGTGACTTCGTCAGTCTACATCCTCTTCCTTCTACTCCAACAAAGAAGTCTTCACTTGTAATTGTTGATAAACAACCACAAGGTATGAAGGTGTGTATTGACAAAGCTGCATTGCTTGCCAAGAGAAGAAGTAAGTTGCAAGAAGATGATATGAAAGTTTGTATTGACAAGGTTGCATTGTTTTCCAACAGACGACCACAAAGAAGTA
>Ga0214480_100236_pt1 | contig 27553 bp, 21 predicted proteins | sample M1_20Mar14CPVII9_3_FD_165042 | JGI IMG/M metagenome (GOLD analysis project Ga0214480, IMG submission 165042) | Marine eukaryotic communities from Monterey Bay, California, United States - M1_20Mar14CPVII9sort6BwellE17 | ecosystem: Environmental > Aquatic > Marine > Unclassified | place: USA... | reverse complement strand
TTAGTAATGTGATTTTTTTTTCTAATTCATTATGCTATGAGTTCTCTCTACGCTCTAGAGGGGGTTGCTTTTCATTACACTAATTCAGCATCTGGATCTGAAGTATAGAACAATCCTGCAATGGCGGCTCTGAAATTTTTTACAAAGAGAGAGGCATTGTTAGTTGATGATTGACAATGAAAGAAGCAAATGTATATAAGAAGCAAGACAAAACTTACGTCAAAAAGCAAGCTGTGTTACCGGCAATACAGGCTGATGAGACAAGTTTGGTTACCCATCGTTTCTTATGAGGAATCAGAGTGCCTAACACAGCACTTTGAATTCCAATACTTCCCAAGTTCGAGAATCCGCACAAGGCAAATGTTGCTATAGTTATTGCCCTAGGGGAAATGTTTCCTTCCTGGATCATCACTCCTAGTTGGGCATAAGCTGCAAACTCATTCACAATGATCTTAGTCCCTATCAAGCTTCCTACTTGTAAACAGTCTGACGGTGGTGTTCCCATCTAGTGTGGGTGGCGTGTGAAACAAGGTAATAACAAATGAGTCGACAAACAAGTATGGTATGTTGAGAGTAGCCATAAGCAGTCTACTTACAAGCCATGCAATGGGATAGAAGAGATAGCTGCAACCAAAGAAGCAAAGAAAGGATCAGTAAGTGTACACTCTGCCATTCCATTCAATACTAACACGTAATATTTTACTACTCACCTGTTGATGTTGAAGAATGAAAGATCAACATTGATCAAGCTACCAGCACCTATCAACCACCCATCAAGCATTGCAATTAAACTGATTATTGCAATAAGCTGGGCTCCAATATTTAGCACAATTGGTAAGGCATCACTTCCACCACTTACTGCTGCGCTCATTATACTTACATCTGTTGACGGCGCCATTTCAAACTCTAATATATTGTTACTACCCTTGTTGAGTTTTGTCTCTGGATATGACAGCTTAGAAATAGCCAGGGCCGCAGGAGCTGACATTACAGTTGCTGCCAACAGATCACTAGGGGAAGCACCAAAGCTGATATAAGCCGCTAAGGAGGACAGAAGTGCATTTATCAGTTGTCTATAACGTACAATCAATATCATGTACACAAATGCAACTCATGTCCATGCTTACCTAAGACACTCCCCGCTGTTGATGAGAAGCCACTCGTCATAATAGCATGCAGTTCACTTTCAGTGACATCATCCAGTGCAGGCTTAATCATTAGTGGTGCTTGGCTTTGATCCACGAACATGTTAGCAATACAGTTGAATGTCTCTGTATGTTTAAGTTGAGCGAAATGTATGAGAAAACGAGCAAGAATATGACGAGTCTTGACACCTCATTCATCTTACCAATAGGAGATGTACCCTATAGTACATTTTATCATGTAAGAGTCAGAAGTACTAACACACAATGCACAACATACAAGCAAGTCTATGAAACTCACCATCATCAACGCTAAAGTCACACCAATCTTCTTCACAACAAAACTGATTATGCCAAGGTAGTTACAAACAGAGACAAAAGCCGAGAAGAAGAAGATAACACTCAGGACACTGAAGTAAAATGGAGAGTATAGATAATATTCAGTTCCGTCGGCTTGGACGAATGGTGGAAGAGAGCTCTTTTGGGTATCATTGATTGAAAAGTTACTATGAGAAATACGAAGATGACGAAACAAAAAGATCAGTCAAAGCACTCGGCATTTACAACACTCACATCAGCCAAATATCCATATACAAATGTAGAACCTGCTGTTGTGTAATTCAAGAAGATTGCCACTTGTTTCCCTGCCCATTCGACTTTTGGCATTATTATAAGAAGTAATAGATGAGCATGACATATGAACAAGCAAATAAAATGAAACTCGCTAACTTACATGCATTTGCAACTTATGATCAATAGAGGTATATGATATGATCATGTGTGTAAGAAGAGATACGAAATACAAACAATATATATATATATATGAATCATCAACTCACTAACTTCCACTCGCAATATCAAAGCGCCAAAGATAAATTGAATTAGTATGCCGGATAATATAGGTGACCATTTGACCTGCTTCGGTTTGAATGAAGTTATCCATGTGAATAGAATGAATACCACAATGCCCAACAATGAAACCAAATTGTGTACATCTGTAACCATAACGCCCGCAATCACAATCATCAGTATAATGCATAAAATAGCAGCGATTCTACTTTCACCCATCTTCTTTGATAGTAATAGAGTATCATTAATTGCCTTCTCTCTCTTCTCAAGACAATATTTTTGAGTCAAATATCGAAATAGTACCAATATTACTACTAATACCTCAATTATTAATAACGGATACGACCGTGAAAAGTCTACTATGAATGCCCATAATGAATAGGCGAATACAATTGCAATTACAAAGAACCAACCATATCCTCTTGTTTTATTATGAATGAACTGAAGATATGGAGGTTGTTCTTTCTCATCAAAGTCATTGTTGTCATCTATATCATCACCTGCGTGTTGCTCTTCAACCACTGAATCTTTTATATCTTGTTCTTTTTTATCATTATCTACACCATCATCATCATTGTTAGATTCGGGCTGCTCCTCAATATCTAAATTGTCGTCTTCATTTATTGATGTTGTTGGTACCTTGGACGAAGATATATCGTTCATCATACTACCATCGATCATCTCTATTGAGCTCTTCCTATCATATCAATCTGTTGATGTACCATTGATACTATATATTGATTGATGTTAATTAGATAATGATTGTATGTCGTACAATATTGTCATATTATCAATTATCGCTCGTAGACCAGCCAGGATACCTAAGAAGATACCTATCCTCTCACTCTTATGTAATATACTTTTGTTCTACCGTACTATCTATAACTTTATTACTATTTGAACCTTCTTATCCTGATCAAACTATGCCATACCATCAGGAAGAGGATTTTGTGTTGACATTGGTGTCCAACTATCTCCATGCTTTGTCTGCATTATATATTCGTCAATCATGGAATGGTCATATTCTCTACTATTCCATTGGTCATGTATCGTAGGGCCTTCTCCAGCAGTTGCCATGCTGTTGAAGATTGCATTTTGTACCATGTCAGAATTCCAATAAGTATGATAAGATACATTGTCTGTTTTGAACCGCGGGTCGTGATATGTTGCTGTGCATACTACCTTTGAAGAATATTCCACTCTCCATCGGTTTCTATTTGGTATAAAGGTGAAGCTTCATCAATTACATGTGCAATGCCAAACTGATGATAGATGACATTCTTTGAATGAAGTAATTGCAATGGCTCTATGAACGTGCCGATTGGTACGCCTTTATCCGTATCAATTCTTAATATGTATGCTACTGCCTCAACATTGAAGGATGTTAATTGATATGTAGATTCACTTGCACACCGAAGGCATAGTGCTTTCAAATTGCCATTATTATTAGCATTCTCAGAATGATTCATCTGCTGTTCAGTTTTATTAGTACTACCGATGGTTCTCAAGGAAGCGCCTTCGTAGATACGGTTACTAATGTTATTGATACCATAGTTGTAACTCTCCAAGAATTCAGTGTATAAGCTTCGTTTCCAATTCGTTAATAATATATTCTTCGACCATCTAACCATTGGCGGTGGCGATAATAGATTAACAATAAGTACGCCCGAAACTGTTGCACCCACTATTAACGATATGTACCATTCTAGAGTGACTAATATATTCGTATGCCAACATCTAACATATATACCACCATATCCTACTGTTGTGAAAGTTTGAGCGCTAAGGGCAAACATCTTCTGGAAATTTATAGACTCATGGCCACCTTTACTAATACCTGACATATTATTATATCCCACTACATAGCATTTTTGATCGATAGACCAATAAATCAATGCAAATATAGTAACACATACAAGACTTAGGATGAAGCCGAGAAATATAATTGTAGGTATATTTAAGTTGAGTATCGCCGAGAGGATGGGTACTGGAGGAAGATATCTCCATCTCCGATTGATATGTCTAACAGATGGTTCTTCAATCTTGTGTCGTCGTTTTGGTTGGAAGAATGTCTTTATTGTATTAACCATAATAGCATATTATCAAATATCGGTTGTTGCAGATGTAGGTACCTAACAGGAGAGGCAGGAAGCCGTGGATATTGCAACAATAGGCAATAGCTTCATCATCCCCCTTAAGGAGAGCCAATGCAAACTGCGAAAGAAAAGATCCAAAAAAGGATACCGGATCTTGACAAGCATTATTTTATTTTTTCTCATCGTCGGCGGCAACAGGCGGCAACTACTACACCAACTATTAGCCCCTACTATTCCTATAACAATAATATATTCTCAATATGACAATAGCTGAAGCGCAGATTATTTACGTGGTGGGGCCGTCGGGTACGGGCAAGGTAAGAACATTGAATATTGATACAAATGATTACATATATTTTTGTGCATATGATATGTCTCAACATTATTCCAAGCATGCCCCTAACGACAAGATATATATTGTGCACTGTATATATTGTATATATATAGTCATTTACTGGTGATTATCTTCAGGTAGTACATGGATATAAGCATGTAGATGGAGATTTCCCACTAAAGAATTGTGCCATAGATCCAAAATACCGAGAGATGGCTAAGGGATTGTGGACACCCAATGGCACGAAAGATGATTGGGGAGCCTACTTCGAAGAGATTTCAAAGCTAGCAGTCGATGCAGCCAAAGATCATGATAAAGTTGTATTATCCCATGCTACATATAACCAGGAGGCACGAGATGTAGTTATTGATACGATTGTGAAGGGAGGTGAGATATATGGATACATACATTTCTTGTGCATATGATATGTCTCAAAATTACTAGCTTGCCCCTAACGACAATATATTGTATACATACAGGTGTACCTCGGGAGCATATCACCTTGGTTGAACTAACAATCGACACTGAAGTTAAATTGCGGTATTTGTATAAACGGACTAAACGCCAAGCGGAGCAGCAAAATATTACAATCGAACAGAGTTGTGAAGGTTTGGAGTACGAAGGAGATGAATTGACGGAAGATAAATTTGTCAAGGCAATGATGAAGGCATATGCTGAATCTGGCGGAGACTGGGCTGGCATATTTGAACCTTGCCCAAGTGACTGGAAAAAGGTGGATGTATCTGGACGTGATATTTCACATTGTGACAATCTCGACAAGGCACTAGGATTAACTCGTTCACCGGATTGGACATATGAAAGCATTTGTGACAAGGTCTTACCCCTGGATAAGGCAAGGGATGCAGAGTCGACGGCCAATGGGAGCATGGAAGAGATGGGAAAGATTGTGGCAGAGCTTGCGACTAATCCAGCACTTAAAGATGATCATAAGGATACAGAAGAAGTCAAGGAGCTGAAACAGAAACGTCGTTCAACACTCATTAAAGCCAAATCATTAAAAGAATTGGACTTTGGGAAGATTGATTTGGAAGAAGACAAATAAGAATGGATGTAATGAAGGCTGAATTACATGTGCAGTGGAGCATTACGAAGTTGATGTCCTAGAGTTTATCAACGTGCACAAAATAGAAGAGGGCCCTAAGGTAACTTAAACTATTCTCTTTGGCTTGTTAGATTCAAAGAACTCCTTCTCTTTCTCTTCTACATGCGCTTGATATTGAACGGCCCAGTCTTCCTCATTGCTTTCTATCTTCTTTGATTCCCTCTTTTCATCGCTTCCATTATTTTCACTTTTAAGCTCTTGCTCTTCTAAATAGGCTTGATATTGGGCACCCCAGTCCTCATCATCATCTTGTACATCATTTGCAATTTCCACTACTTGAGAAACCCCTCCGTATGGCGGCATCTTTTGCCGTTTAGATACACAAACAAAGGTGAGAGATATGCAAGCTTTTATAACTCCATCACTTGAGATACACCCAGATAATTTGGCATCTACACAACAAAAAGCGATTAGACATACACACAACTACCCAGCACTGACAGAATAAAACAAAAAGCACTTACTCTGATATTATACTTCTCGGCAATGGCTGGAGGTAAGAATCTACCACCAACGTAATGTTTACCCTTGAACTTCTTGGCTGATAATTTGGGAGCTGTCAGACTAATCAATACATCTGGACGAAAGCCTGTACCCGTCAAGTCACCACCATCTACGTCCCATCCAGACGGTACATCTACACTAACCAATATTGAACCTTGTTCTTTCTGCACCTTCACCATATTTGCAATTGCAGATGCAAATGGTTCTCTTGGAGCAGTACCATGAAACGAAAAGCCAAATATAGCATCCACAAATATATCATATCTTTGTTGACTATCGTCTTCTTGAACATTATTAATCTCATCTAGTATTGGTATCCCCATATCTTCACATTGTTTAACTAGGTTGATGAAATGAGTTTTAGTTGATCGTTTTGGATAGACTATTGTTGCATCAAAACCAAAGTGTACCAAGTGTCGAGCAGCCACCAATCCATCACCTCCATTGTTTCCGGGACTAGAGAAGAAGGTAGAAAAAAACGAGGACATGATATGAGCATACTGATATATCTCAAGAGATTCACGGGCATTGCAATGTCCCATCAACTTTTGATACGATAAAAACACCCACAAACTCACCCACAAACTAAAAGTATATGTTTCTTCCTTTTATCATCGGTATCGATATCCTTGGCTACATCGTATACAGCTTCTGCAACAGATAATCCGGCCAACTCCATTAGTTGTTCTGTGATAGAGTTGCAAAAGATACATTCTAGAGTGAGTCTATGTAAGTATGTAATACAACAAAGAAAGAAGTAGGTAAGCTTACCTAAACTAAATCCCGGTGTAGACATTAATTCAGCATCCAGATCAGCAGCATCTTTTGCATTCAAATAACCAGTATCTATTGATGACATGGTCAGTGATGTATCAGTGCATTTATTACTATTGCTCTTGTATATCGGTGCCGCTATTGCAGAGTATGAGGTAAAAGGAGATGCAGTGATTACTAATGAAGCAAATGTAGATGAGGATAGGATGAGGTTACGACGTGTGGATATAGCTAGGAGAGTGGTAGCACTGCGTCTAATCGATGATATCATCATGTATCTATCTTTTTTATGTTGGAGTGTAGAGAATCTTTACCCCTCAATCCCTCAAGGGGTGATCATTTTTGTATGATCCAGTATCTAAGCACAAGTAAGTAAAAATACTTTATAGGTCACCCCATATAGTACCAGATATTTTACCCCTAGACATAAAGAGTTGTGAGTTGTTGAGGGGAGAGGAGGCATGGGATATATGTAGGTATCAAAAGCAACAAAGCAACATGAAATCAATTGCAGTAGTCATCATAAGTACCCTCTTTATTACAGTGGTATCAGCCAATAAGATTAGCTGTAGTAAGGATGCAGCAACAGCCGGAAGCTCGCTACAAAACGCTAGGAAGAATTTGAAGAAAGCCAAGAGGAGTTGTCCATTGTCAATGATTCCATCTAAAAGAGAAAAGTGTCTATCTAATCTCTCTAAAGTATCTGATAAGATGAAGGAAGTTAATGAACAAGTTATTGCAATGAGTGAAGATTGTGCTGGTGTAAGTTTGTAGTTGTACTGTTTTATGTATATGCTATTTGTTTTGCTTTTGTGCACAAGATATGTCTCACACTTTCATCATTGTAGGAAGGTTATCTATCCTCATGTAGCACCAATGTAGCCAAGTTAGAAGAAGATATACAATCTACAGTAGATGAAGTAAAAGAAGCCATTGATACGTGTCCAGATAGTGCAGCTAGTTGTACAAGGGCGGTTACCAAGACATCCGCATATATTGCAAAGGACATTAATGGACTAACTGAAGCTATTGAAGAATGCAATCCCTCTACTTTTGAAGAGAAGATATCTAAGGTGACTATGGAGTATGTGTATACATATATGTTCAAGTGAAAGGATGCCAGAGAGCATTGGATAGCCAAAAGAGAAAAGAAACACTTTTCTACGGACGAATGAGACTAGATGTACTCGAGCATTCATAACGAGAGTGTTCTAGACAAACTTAAGCATTCATTATATTCATGTAGTTTCTTTACTTTACATCATAATATCAAGATACACGCTATCTTGAAGACATCATCCCTTTCGCCTTCCAAACAATATACAAAGTGTTCTTTCATGTTGCCGAGAAGACCTCTCATTCAAAGTAGCAATATTCCTCATCATCACCATGCCAAATACAGCTCATTGGGTCCACTTTCCCTTCATTCAGTTCATCAAAGAATGCATCCGATGTAACCTCCAAACAACGACTTACATAATCAGTCAGTTCTCTAACATCAGCCTCCAACCCAGGCACTTCTAATCCAACACCCGCAGTCAATGCTGATCCTCCTCCCTCACGTAACATCTTCAATGTAAGCTCAGGTGATGGCCTACAGGTTGTCAAGAGGTGCAAGTGTTAGATATAATGTGTGTTATAGCAATAGAGAAAATACAAAAAACAAGATACATACCGGCCAAAGAATATTTGATGTTCAAGTGGTACCCAAGCGAATGAGAAGTAATTCCCTTCACCAATAACAACTAATTGACCTTCCATAAACTGATGATTTATAAATCCAGGTTCAGCTGCATGTCCATGTCCTGGGAAACGGGGTAGTCGTTTCGTACCCCATTTCTTGGCAGATGCTTCTGATAGTTGTATGGGCTCTAAACTCGACGGTCCGTGTGGTAGGTTTGGATTATTGGGTGATAAGTCGGCTGTGAAACTAATTTCACCTCTTGGGATATTAGCGTCTCCAGTAACTTTGTAGGCGACTAATGTATCTCCGGAGTAGGTTACATTAATCATTTCAAAGCCATGTGTTCCATATCTAATAATTAGGAAGATGATGATGAAGAAAGAAAGAGTTAGATTGCTCGAGAGATGAAGATACCAAAAGAAGGCATCTACAATCATGTGAAATGATATGATACTCACTTTCCAACCCACAGCCCTTCAAGATTGAATTGTGGCAACATCTTCCTTGCCCTTAATGATTCCTCCATGTATCTACGACTTTCATCAACCCTTCCCATCTTTCCGGCACTCCATGCTGCTCCCTGAGTCAACTTGTACACTGTCATATGAGTTTGGGGAGAGTACGATGAAGAGAGTTGTCAGAAGATGAATTGCAAAGAATGAACACATATATCTAGTACTAATTATATCTTAAGATACACAAAGATGCATCGAACTACACAAGATGCACATAAAGATACTCAATACAAACTTACCATGCTGTGGATCACGACTTTGTGCCTTCCTCAGCATATCTCGAATAGCATTCACGGCATTTTCACTAACACCAACATTCAACGCCGTTGCCAAATCACTTTCCAATTGTACAATTTCATCCTTCAATTCCCAATAGTGATCAGAGCCAGATGTTGTATATATATTCATTGATTTAGCCTCCATTTCAAGACGAGAGAGACGTGTTGGTGATTGTGATAGTGGTTCTAGGTTGTGAAATTCGGATGAGCGTGGTTCATTATTGTTGTTAGTGTTGTCGTCGAAGAAGGAGGAGGAGGGGTCTGTTGATTCAGAAGAGTGAGAGTATGATGATGATGGAAAGTCCATGTCACTTAATTGTTCTTCTTGGGACGATGAAGATTGTGGTGATGAAGAGAGTCCATCTCTTAGACGTTGTCGACGCCAGTCTCTCTCCTCCTCTGGTGACGGTGTTGCATACAGTGGTGATACTGATATCATCGTATGACGACTATTACTTGACGAGGTTGTAAATGCCAAGGATGTTGGTATTGCAATACATGCTGCCAATGCAATGGATTTGAATATTGATATGTTTGTCATTTTGTTCTTTGTTAGGGGGAGTAGAGGGAAAAACGTGAATTGCAATAGGCCGAAGGTTGTTGTTAGTATCTTCTATCGTACAACTGTAAACAGGATATGATGATAATGATGTGGTTGGCAATTAAATCGTCGGCACTGCTCGAATTATGAATATCATGCCAAGCTCATGCTTGATAATAAAGAATTAAGTATCAACAAAAATTGACACCAAGATGCCACGTATGGCGATCTAAAAAACGAACGAGAAAATATTCCCACTCTACATTCAATACCCCAAGTAGTCACACCACTGAACGTCGTATCATAGCTGGTATCCCTTCTTTATCCTGAATTAGTACTGATCATCTAAGAAGAAGACGACTATACATCCTATACTCTCATTCACTTATTGGTTAATCACTAACACACATCTTTCATACTTTTATAGATACAGACACTACACAACTAATTGTTACAACGGATACCAAGACATCAGCAAATTCTCTATCCCTCATTCTCCCCCCTCCTCCCCTTCGCCTTCTTCTTCCTCTTCACTCAGGCCAATTACAGCTCCAAAGCTATCAAACAAGGTACCAACAGGTATAGAATAGATTGCTATGCCTGCAATACATAGCATCATGCATACGATCTTTCCTGGCCAAGTAAAGTCAACTGCACCCCACTCGCCACCCAAGAAAACAGCCACATAATACATTGTATTTGGCATATTAGTAAACATGACTTGGGTACACATGTCAGGGTAATAGTCATTACATTCGGCCGTAGACTTGAAATCATAGCATCCCGGTTCCTTCTCATTACCACCAACAAGAGGTACTGACTCATCACACGACCGAAAGTTTGGGTTGTTTTCTTCGAATATAAAGAACAAAGCTGAGCTTCCTACCCATATGATAGTCGCCATTAATCCTGTAGCCTTTAATACATCCTTTGAGGCCCGAAAGACATTATCAAGCTTACTAAAGGCAACCAAGAAGTCTTCCAATTGAAGTACGCGAAAGATTCGAAAGATGCGAAAAATCTTTGCTTCATCGCCATTCAGGTGGCCAGTTCTAGCCAATACAATCTGAACATACCATGGGAGTACAGATATAAGATCAACAAGCCCAAAGAATGTTGTGGCATATATCAATGGAGAATACAGTGCTTCCCGACTCTTTCTTGCAGAGAACAGCCGAAGGGCATAATCTGTGAGGATATGAGTAAGAGGAGTATCATTAGATGGGTGAGTATGAGTATCAGTAATGACATATATCAGAGATATGATAGATATATACTTGACTTACCAATAGTGAAGAAGAATACACTAATAGCTTCAAACACATCAAAGAAATTCCCAGGTGCGTTGCCGACAGCCCTGTCAACTTCTGGTACTGATTCAAGCACAACAGCTACCACATTTGATATGATGAGTGAAAAGAATAACACTCTGCCGACTTTTGAGAAGTGTGTTCTTGTACATTCTCCACTTGTTTCATCGCCATCCAAGTATACTTTAACCTTGACTTGAAGTGCATCTATATCTGGCCCAAAATGTGATGGAGGAGGTGCTTGTCCCTCCAGCTTGCGATACTGTATATCATACCAATCATCGCCTTGATTGTTCTCTTCCGCACCTCTTGTCTTGCTGTGAACAACTTCTGCAAAGCCACTTGCTACTACTCCCGAGGGAATTGATACTACTCCGACAGCAGCAATGACAATTAAGAACAAGATGCATCTTCCGATACTTCCATATTCAATGAGTGGAAAGTCACCAGTTAAATGTATACCAGTTAACGGCACAGAGCTAAAGAAGTTCTTGTATCGGTCGGACATGTAACAGTTCTCAACACATCCGTACAAAGGTAGAGGATCTATCTCGATCTCCTCGTCGCCCCTTTCCGCAATATACATTGCAGCCGAAAAGAGGAATAGCAAGGTTGTGGCAGCATATCCAGCCACATAAAGAACTTTCCATTTCAGCCTGACCACATCATCAATCAACGAGATGGATGGTACATACTTGTCAAGCTTGAGCAGCCTTAAGACCCTCAACATGCGGAAGTACTCATCGTGAGCATCAACCCAACCGAGAGGCATTGCATATGCATAGTAGAATGGTACAATGGCTAACAAATCAATAACCGAATAGAACGAGAAGACGTACTTGATTCTGGCCATGATGCCATTAGACGAGTCAGTACAGAATTCTGGATCGACGCCTGCCCCGATGAAGCGTATAATGTATTCAATGGTAAAGATGATGACTGCCACCCACTCAACTTTCTCGCCAAAGTGCTCCCATCCTTGAATGGTTTGTAAGATACCAACACTAACAGTTGTCAAAATCAAGAAGTAGATTGAAAGTTCAAATCTAGTGGCAGCCTTGCTTCCGATACCATTGACAAAGTTATAACACTTCATTTGAAATCCAACGGGTCTATGTGTTCTAGATGATCTCATATCAACGTCTTCTTCTTCATCAGGAGTATCCTCGTATTTGTTTGTTACATGCTCTTCAAATCCAGCACCGAGAAGTCCAATTGGTATTCCAAACACAGCTGTTGCAAATAAACCAATAATGCCAACTATAACCTTTCCTGCACTCGAGTAGTGGGCGAGGGGACTCTCCCCGGAGAGATTTAGAAGAGTAATCCACATGCTGTTTGGTATGGTGTTGTAATATGTCTTCATTTCCTCATCGGGTGAATCTCGTTCTGTATAGTATAAGATTGAACTAAAGAATATCCATAGGAGTACTGCACTGAAGCCAGTGACCGTCAAGACATCTTTGTGCTCTTTGATAACATTGCCAAAGGTAGCAAACGCCTTGTTTGTGCTACCAACGTGAAAGATTTTAAAAAGTAGGAAGAGTGAATACCCTGCTCCGACCTCACTTAGTGTCACAAGTCCTACCAAATATGGGAAGATTGAAAAGGCATCAATAAGTAGAACTGTTTGCTTGGCATATCTGCCAAGGCCACTTCCTCTATACTTTGGATTCTCGCCCGCAGAATACATCCGTAAGATATACTCTCCAGCAAAAACTAGAAATGAAAAGAACTGAAACCAAACTAGAATTTGATGCACTACTCCGCTGCTATGACCAGCGACCGAGTCAAAGATGAACGATATTGCCACTGCAATAATTAGCATGTCAGTAAAAGTCTTTCGAAGCTTGGCTTTGGGAGATCTCTCTTGGTGTAGAATATTGTATACTCGACCACGAAAGGTTGTAACATCTCCAACGAACTCTTCCTCGACTTCGGTATCTTCTACCTCTTGTACATCAAGAGCTAATTGTTCTCTTCTCTTGGCAATTTGATCTTCAAAGCCACTGGCAACAACGCCGACTGGAAGTGCAAAGACTGCCACAGCAAACACCGCAGTGAATGTCGCAAGAATCTTGCCCCAAAAGCCGTGTTGATCAATCAAAGGGAACTCTCCAAACAAGTTTGTTAGGGTCCAAAAGCTAGAATCAACAATCGAACGATATAGATTCCAGCAAACTTCAGTATCATCTAGATTCTCACATCCGGCTTGACTGCAATCGACTATTCCCCATTCATCAACAGTGCACAAACTTGTATCTAACTCAGCATCACAAGCACCACCACAATAGATCATATCAACATTCTTCCTCTCTGCCAAGTAAAAGAATGAACTTAGCACTCCCCATACAGTCATTCCAACAAATAATGCCGTACCTAAAACACCTCGTTGTGCGTAGAATACGTCGTCAATCAACCCGAGAGCCAAGTCAAACCTTCCTTCAACTTTCATCATTCTTAATAGTCTAAACATTCGTAGAAAGTTGGATGCTGCAATATCAGTATTCGGTAATAGGAAAGCATCCACATAAAACGGTACCGTACTAGCCAAATCGACTAATGAAAAGAATGTAGGTATATACTGCAATCTTCCTATAAAACCACTGTACTTGACATCAATTAAATCAGCTGTATAGATACGAAGTATATAATCAATACTAAATACAAATACTATAAATATCTCTGTTATAGACGTAGCGCCGATATTCAAGAATGATAATGCATTATTGGGGTAGTTACCAAAGAAGACAGCATCACATATATTGCCATCTTGTCCTCCACACTTTGTTGCAATTGTTGATTCAGTATTATACTCAGGTAAGAATAAACTTGATAAGATGAATGTTAGTACCGATATTAAGATTAGTATGATTGTGAAGGACTCATACTTTAAACCAGCGGGTGTTTTTGCCTCAAGGAAGAGGAAGAGTGGTATTCGTTTATCATTATTGTTTGTATTACTTGGTTGTTTGATGTTAGTTTTTGCAAAGAGGGGTGTGCTTTCAGATACCATGTTATGTTTGTGTTATACCGCTTCTTCGCCGACGATACACTACTTTGATATGCTTCTTAATGTGCCCACAGCTGATTATATTTGTATTGAAGCCATGGCCATCTCTCGTCTACTAGAGATATTCTGCATAAAAGAGTGCAGAGTGAATTTTTTTGATGAAAAGATACCGTATCCTAACCAGTATCTTTTACTTTTTACCATTGAAGAGTTTATATCAAAGAATCAATGTAAAAAGATAGTTACGAGATATACCAATGTTAACTTATCAAGCTTCTTCGAGATGTCAGCTGTTGAACTTTAGCGGTGGCTCCCCACTTCGAGTAGCATTCTATTGCCTGTTTCAAGTAGTAGTCGCTATGGCTTCGTTTATTTCGAGAATCAAAGTACTCACTTGCCAATTCGTTTGACAAAGCCACATCTTGGATGAACTGGTTCTTTGAAGCTATATCGATTGCAGACTTATAACAATCTTCTACTGTCTTCTCACTCTTGCCGTTCAACACAGCAAGTTCAGCTTCCAACAGATGCAGACAGTGTATGATGTTTACGTTTCCTAACTTCATCCAACGGCGGATAAACTTCATTGATTTGAGTGCTCTTCGTTTCCATTTCCAACTGTCCATCACCCCCACTGATGATTGGGCTGCTTTAATACATATAAGCCCTTCGAAGAATGTGTATCGTGCCACCGGATAAACAGATTTAAGAACAGTGCGTACATCAGAAGTTGTTAGCAGAAGACTTTTTGCTTCTTCCCAATCCCCAAAGAAGGCATACAATTCTAGTTGCATGGTGTTCACGTAACCAATGAAGGGAAGGTTGTTGAAATTCTCATTCGATATTTTTATAATGCCGTCAAAGTCCTTTTCATTCTCCTCAAGCTCGATATTACACAGTTTCTTTATCGCCAGAAGATATATTTGAAGAAACAACTCCGTGTGGATATCTGCGTGGAGGAAGTTGATATGGAGATTGATTGCTTCAGCGAATACGTCATCATTGAGAGAAATACCAGCATGAAACGTATGTACTACCCTAAATCCTAGACATAGCTTGGCACTCTCAAAGTCTCCAATATCACGCCCGTGTTGATACCCCTCAGTCAATGGAGTTAGAGTCTCCCGGAGGGGCATGGTCCAATGATTAATAAATCCTTGAATACCAAAAGTCGATCGACATTTCATCCGAGTTGCAAATGGCTTGGCAAATATAAGCTCAGCTGCCTTTGCCATTACCCGACCTTGTTGTGGCTTGCCAAATGGGGCACTTAGGAGGATACCAAAGGTGGTGTATGCGTCACAAGATGATGCATTGATACCGAATTCAAGTGTGATATTTGTTATTTCAAAGATAAGCAGAGGGAACAATGTTGGTTGGACTTGGTAACATGAAGTTAACAATAACTCCAGCATCCTCTGTCCCATGATAATACGCTCATCCTGTAAGTCTGGTAAATTTGCAAGTTCTTCCGACGTACGTTTCCCCAGTCTACGAGTTGTATCCATATATCTCCATAATATCATGATAGTTGATATCATCCTGTTATTCGTTGCCCTGTTGTAAGATGGCGTTGACAAGCCTAGCTGTTTCCGTACGTCCAATCCAAGTGATAATGATTCTTGATAATTCCCCGCGGCCTGTTCCATCATCATCTTTATCTCATACACTCGAAATTTCTCTTGTATTGTATTTCCATGATGAAGTACCTCATCAATAAGCTCATTCGTTATATCATGCTCACCAGTTATATAACATGTGTGTGCCCCCTCACTACATAATTCAAGGAGTATTGGACGTACTTCGTCATCATCCCAATGAGTTATATCATTTAATTGTTTCCTACCTGCCTTGAAGTAATCCACGGCTGTATCAAAATCTGACTTTTCTAATGCACTTTTACCAGCCTGTAGATTGTATTTAGCGGATGCTATTAATTTAGTCTTTGAGGTAGAAGAAGAAGAAGATGTCGTTACTGTTGTTGACGAGGCATTATTATCATTCTTATTCTTATTCGTTGATTTTGAGTTCTTAGAATAATAAGCCCCTACAGTGCCTGTGCTATTGCTCGGTGTCGATCCCGATCGAGTGCTATTACAAATACCATTATCAACAACAACTTGTTCATTTACAGAAGGCATAATTTTGATATGGTTAACTGGAAAAAACTCAGGTTGTGTAATAACACTTACTCCACCCTCGATACTTGCGGTTGCATTTGGGAGCACTCCACCTTTGTTTGGTTTATCATCGTCGTGTAATCCCAGTGTGTCATGTTCGGTATAAGATGATGATGATGAGTCTGAGACCGACGCCATTGTCCAACTATCCACAACAAATCTACTTAATTCAGCTAACAAATTGACATTAAATAAATACTATAAATGACGCTTAACAGTACATCAAGTTTGGATGGAATTGGAGTTGGCAGCAGCGCAGCTCATTACTGAACATAGTATTTTGAGGATACCGCTAAACACCACCAATTGAATGATAGTCCAGAGTATGTAACTGCAATGTCATGAGGTTTGATTGCAACATCCAGACCACGACGCATTTATTTTAGGAGAAAATATCAATGCAAAGCTATGTCATTTGCAATTGTTTTGTTAATGTATCTGTATTCGTCTGTATCACCGTGTCCGTGGCTGTAGTTGGCACTAATATATATGAGTTGAGCTTTGTTGCTCCTCATTTGCAACACGCAATAATGATAACCCAAGAAGAAATCTATCAGAAGTGTTGAATACAACAATAATAACTCCTTCTTCTCTTTTGCCTAGAAAAACTCGATTATTCATTTACAGTTACAGTATGGGTTGTCAAGAAAACAACAAACATTCTTTTCATATAAAGATTCAGCTAGCCTGACAAGATCATTATTTCAAAGCCTCCTCGAGGGCATTAGCTCTACCTTCTACAGCCCCGAATAAAGCATCTCCTAACTCTTGATCACCTCTCTCTAAAGCTAGATCCGCTTTTACGACATCTCTAAACATCTCCAAGCTCCACTTAAGTAATTTGTTTTGAAGAAACTCTTGTACTACTGATGGCATTCCATTAAACAAGGCAACCATGATGTAAGGCATGATGATGCTCATTTTCAACTTCATCATACATGAGTCATCTGAAACTGGTTCAAACTCAACAACACCTCTATTTTTTAGACCTGATATGGATTCCCATTGTATCCCTTTTGGACTTGAAAGGACATTACTTTTAGCCTTCCAACTAAACTTGACACCTCGTATGTTTAAATTCCACTCTGTTAGACCTGGTGATTCGTCCAGGTAGGTAACACTATTTAGCCACGGAGACCATCGAGACATTTGTGGTAAGTCGGTGAATCTCGAGCTTGCAATACCATCCGAAAATGGAAGGGGAAGAGATACAGATACTGTAATATCTCTGCCTGAGGTAGATGATGTTGTGGCAAGGTAGCTATCAGATTTAGTTGATGTACTGATTGTAGACTCTTCATTTGATGTTGATGCAGTTTCATAAGATGTGGGCATACGATCACTCATCTCATCTAGACTCAATCCATAGAGAGCTCTCGATAGGGATGGTATGTTTAGCATACCATCATTATTTATATATGACTCAAACGAAGGGGACAGAGTATCACCGCCAAGCATATCAAATGTTCCCAATCCATGAGCAAATCTTGGTACCATTGTTGAGTAGGGAGAGTTGTCCACAACCGCCGCAAGAATGGCAGTATATGCCAGACCGATGCCCGAATCGAATGATGACGAAAACACGGGACTGATATGGAATTCATCTTGGGCTAGCTTTGCTAATTGCATAGAGAGTTCAAGTCCAAGTAAGGCAGGCTTTAGGACGAATGCTGCACAGCTTGTCTGTCCAACACGTTCACCTCCAAAGACTTTCCTCAAATCATGAGCAATCTCATCAAAATCATAACCGTAGTTCACAGCTAGATCTGCCAAGCTCTCGTCGAGTGCATATCGGACTTCGCCATGATTAGAGAATGACTCCAAGGCAGCCACTTGAGCATCTAACTGCCACTTTCCATCTACAGTTTGTACTTCTAACGGTTCTTCGATGAATTCAATTGCATCGATTTCACCAGCACTTTTGATATTATCAGTAAATAATTGAGCAGAGTCCATATTCCAAGCTCGATTTGCATCTGCTCGTAGTCTTAGACCTTGTCCATTAAGTGACGAATCTTTTATTCGGATAAGATTTGTAGCATCATCAGCCGAGTCTTCATGACCGACCTTCACCTTTATGCTTTTGAAGGCAATGTTTCTTAGTCCTTTATCTCTTGAATTGGTATCACCTCGAGTGATAAGTCCATTGATTGGCAGTTGAGCAAAAGATGATTGTACCATTGGTTGCGGTGTTTGCCAATAGTTTGAAGCTATTGCTTGAGGAAGTAGAGCTCCATATAACTGTGAACAAATTGAAAGAATAGCCATCTCGAGCCCTGAACGAACAGACGGCAAAGCTGACACGTTATCAATGCCAGCAAGATTGAAGATGTCATCAATACATTTGGATAGTGACCCATCAAAGGAGAGAACTCGTTCAACATTGAACTCAGGCGAACCCTTTGCATTGGATGAAAGGACGCCTCTAATCAAGTTCAGTTGATCCTGAGCATCATCTAAAGACTCCTTGTGGAGCCCCTTGAGTGGAGAAACTTCTCCAACCCCAACAGCCATTCCATCTCTTGATGCAATACTTATTATGAATCCTTCTCGTCGTGTTAGCTCATTTCCAAGTCGAGCACTATCACCCCAACCAATGCCCTGAACTCCCTTCTCCGTCCCACTACTTGATCCGACATTGATACTGAATGAATCATATTCCATGATACCAACTCGATGTAGCTGTGTTGGAATATTGTCAGTCTCTTCTTCTAGAATACTAGATTCAAGTGACGCAAGTGGTATTTCTTCTAATTGAGGGGAGTCTATGTCGGTGTCTTCTCCCATTGCTTGATCGTTGACAAAACTGTTAATGATGGATGATATCTTCTCTGGTTCTTCTACGAGCAGAGCGTGACCTGCATTCTCAATCTCAATGTATCGAGAAACACCTTTCAGTTCTTTCCAAGACCGACCTATGACTGAGTACTTCTGATCAAGACCTCCTGCTACAAACATTGTGTTGGTAGGAACAACTGCCTTCCAATCATCTTGTGATGTTAGTGGTGGTGAACATCCATATAGAACCGAAGCAATATCTCGTCTTCTTTCTACAAGACTATTTAATCGCTTACTCAACATACTTTGGTACTTATCAGGGTGTCTCATCTTTAGATTTCCCCAAAGTGATTTGATACCATACCATTTCGTTAAGAATTGGTTCAAGCCGTCTTCATCTTGTGAATCGGTTATCAAGTATGACCTATAAGCTGACGAAAATAAGAACTTAGCAAGAGAATAATCCTTTGCCAAACGCAGTTCATCATCATTATTATCTTCATGTTTGTCATCAGAAGGCAGCTTTCCAGGATTTGATCCAAGTAAAACCATTCTCGTCTCATCTGACACTAGTATAGTAGGACTATCACTATCACCATCACTCAGGGATGACATACTTGCCGAATATAGTCGCTTCATAGCCAGAGCAATCCTTCCACCAAGACTGTATCCTGCAATTACATCCAAATGCTTCACGCCATGATCTTGAATAAGAGAATGACAAACTGCACGAGCCATAACATCTAATGAAAATGGAGAGTTGTCAGGGGAACCGAATGGTTGCATAGAATCAAGCCCTAATGAAGAATGGGCCACCTGTTGATCAGATGATAGTACAATGGATGATTCACCGTGACCAGGTAAATCAATTGAAATAATATTCCAGTCTTCAGAAAGATCACCACTGCTACTCAATGATTCTCCAACGACATCCCATTCTGATTTATCTCCCATCCACCCATGTAGCAAAATAATAGTCTTGGTTTTCTTTGTTGATGATTGGGAGTATGTTTTGATGGGGAGTACGGTATCACGGGTAGGAGGAGGGCCCAGCACTTTATCCACAATACTTCTAGCACTACTTGTGATTTGTTGATGAATGTCTACATTCTCTGTCCTTCCCAGCACCTTGGCCTCGACTATTGCAGGCCCTCCAGACTGAATACTAGATCGGTATGCATCTTTGAATGCCTCAAAAGATGATGCACTTTGATAACTCAGTCCAAATGCAGCCGCTGATTGTTGGAATGAAAGGTTTCTAGTTGGAGTTCCCCAATATTCCTCAAATCCAACGTCTTGACCATGCTTGGATATAGGTAGGAAAGAAAAGATTGCACCTCCACCATTGTTTACAATGACTGTTGTAAGGGGAAATCGACTCAAGTTTGAGCCAGGTTGAGTGTCAGATGATGGAGATGATTCATCTTGAGTTAAGCCATAGAAAGCATTGAGATCATGAAGTGTAGTTACATCTCCACATACAAGTGTGGTTGGTTTGGAGTTGTCACCGCACCCAGTTGCAGTCGATATGATGCCATCGATACCACTTGCACCTCGATTTACAGACACCGAGAGAGGAAATCGATTCGGATGTTGTCTTGTTGGATATAGAAAGAACTCTCCATCTCTTACTGGCATTGAGTTTGATAAAAACATTGACATTGGTGGAAGCTCTGATGACGACTCACTCAAGACTTCTGATATTGCCATCATAATCTGTGGCTCAGTCAGACTATCTTCATTTGTATCTCCGTTTATTGCAGAGTCTATATTAGATGTAGAGTCTTGTATGATTGTGGGCATTTGTTGTTGCAACTCACGTCCAAGATGGAGTAGTGGTGCAAGCTCACTGCCGTAGTTGGAAGAGCTACCACTGCTTTCAAGATGGTTCATGATGCTATTCACAAACGGTCCAATATCAGAAGAAATCCTATGAGTGATTGTCTGCTCTGGATCAACTCTCTCGGAAGGATGAAACTTTTGAACAAGTACATGTTTCGCTGAGGGATTACTCTTGATAACTTGAGATATCTCTGTTGAAATGAGAGGTGATCCTAGTTGCAATATCAAATCTGGTTGCATACCATTCGATACCAAAGGATTCTTTAAGAGATGTTCGGCATAAGGGATAACTGGATATTCTCGTCTCAATGCTCCGTTTTGTACACCAGCTAAGATTGGGAAGCCAATCACTTTTGCAAAGTGAGCAATTGAAGCAGATAATAAATCTGTTCCATCACTGTTAAGCTGTGCACCTCGGAGATTACCAGTGACTATAATTCCTCTCCGCGACTTGCTAATAAGATTTGAGACTTCCATAACCGAATGCTCAGCACTATTATTTGGGTAGAAGGTATCTTGCCAACGTTTTCCTTCGCGTGACCACTTCAAGAATCCAGGTACATCTGTGAATCTTAGATTGTTCAACTGTGTTGTTGACCCGACACGATTATCATTTCGTATTGGCCCACCATCAGGAGCCAAATTTTCACGAAATTGTACATTAAGATGAACTGGACCCATGAGCTGTTTTGTTAAGGCAACAGCATGATTGGCATCCGATAATGCTAGCGATACTGGAACATCGTCCGATGGTGGCAGTATATCTCTAAACCAGCGTACATACGTTGAAGAGAAGATCTTTACTTGATCTATTGATTGATTGCTTCCATTGTCACGATTCTCATAGGGTCTATCGGCTGTAATCAGAAGCAAGGGTACCCCGTCTGAACTTGACTCAACAACTGAGGGATACAGATTCGCTACGGCTGTTCCACTGGATGTTATGACCGCTGCCGGACGTCCATTCTGACGAGCATAACCAACAGCTCGGAACCCAGCTCCTCGTTCATCATGTACACTAATTGCCTTGACAACACCAACATTTGATCTCATTGACTTGAATATTGCCGCTGTTAATGGTGTATTCCTTGACCCTGGACAGATGTAAAATTGTGTAATGCCACAACGCACCAACTCCTCAATGAAGGCAGTTGTCCATGCTACATTTGGCATTGAGTAGCTTTGCAATGTAATTGGAGATGACGGGAAGAGAGACGAAAGTACTCCCATCTTATGTGAAGTCTCTGTCCATTCACCTTGGACTGTAGACCCATCGACTATTCCTGCTCCACCGAATATAGAAACCTTTGATTGAGGTTGATCAACATCAGATGTTGCATCAAATTGCTGCGGCAAGTTGTTTATGTTTGGTCTGATATTCATCGACTCGGAGTTGTAATTGGTAACAAGTGCAGATCGAATTGCAACAGCTATATCCGCCGAGTCATGTCCAATATAACCAAATGGACCGGCGTAGTATCCCCTATCAAATCCTGCAGTTGTCTCATACTTTCGAATAATTTCAAGAGCATTCGTTGTAGAATCACCACATACAGCAGGTGTAGGATGAAGATCGTTCAAGAGTGAACGAGAAACATCAATTACACTTGCACTCTTTGATAACTTGCCTTCGAATGTTTGACATATATGTTGTAGGTGTCGTAGTCTTCGAACAAAATATCGTTGCTCATATGATGTTTCAGAACTCTTCTCAAGCCAACCCTTCTCTTCCAATTCAAGTAATGCACTTCTAATAAATTGTCCGGTAATCTCATTCTCCAACATGTCTTTTTTCGATGATAGTAATTCTTGTAGTAACTCGTTATCGGCCGAGGGCGTTTGACCGCGTATGCGTGTTCCAGCCAGAGCTTCTGATGTGACTATTCTATCATGATGTTGTCTATTAGTTCCACCATATCTACTACTCACTTTGAACAATCGTTCTGGTGCGCACCCCAAGAATTCTCGACTTGATATTCTTCCTGAACTACTATGCCGTCGTATTCTCGCTGTTGAGTCTGGTTCTTCATCACCTGGATTCATATAGAATAAATGTCCAATATGTCCACTAAATTTCATCCTCATTAGTATATCCAATCCATTGACAGATGAACCGAGGTTTAAATCAACTTTACGTGCCAATACAACCTTTCGTAATCCTCCTTGTTCACTGTTATTTTCATCTTGTATCTGTTTTAATGCCTCTGTTACACCTCTTTCAAATGCAAGTCCTGAATCACTCTCTTCTTTTTCATCTTCGTCTTCTTTACCTGTCGATTCTACCCGATTTAATACTGGTGGTAATGTCGTACATGGTACTGATGGAGATATATCATCAGTCAATTCTTGAAGTATTGTTAGTATACGACGAGCTGCAGTGTACCATCCTTTATTATGAGTGTTTTGATCTGATGGTGAAGCAGTATTATGCAAATGTATTGATAATGTAACCCTCTTCTCTTTAACTTCTTCACCGTTTACTGTATTGTTATCAATAGTAACAGTCTCTCTTTTTAATTCAACAGCGGGTAATATCCAATACCCACCTCTATCACCACCAAATCCATCCCAATCATCCTCCTTTCTTTCTCCTTCTTCCTTTCTATTCTTATTTACATAATATTTAGAATCAAATCTAGATCCACCATATATTCGAGAACCAATTGGTAATTCACTCTCTTTAAACATATCATTCATTCTCCTCTTACTTCTACTACTAGAAGTAGTAGTATCCCATATACGTTTACCAACGAATGGATCATATGAATCTGAATATGATGAATTTATAGATGCTTTACCTATAGTTGATGCCTCATTTGTATTTTCGGCATTGGCAAAGTATACTATTGGTAATGTATCTCTACTATTATCTAGTTTACGACGTAATATATCAATATATGGACGTTGAGCATGTATCCAACATAATGGATCAAGTGAATGTACTGCTGATATTGATTGTTCGATGCGTAATATTGATGTTTGTGATAGATGGTTTAATAATATTGTTGACTCATCTTTAGTTGCTGTGCCACTAGAGGCATTTATAATTGTTTGGAGTGATTTAATTAAATTTTGCAATCCTGCAAATAATGGTACTGCTTCATCATCATTATTGTTACTTCTATTACTATTTATACTTGATGATGACGACAGTGGATCTAAGTATGTCTCAGAATGTAATACATGTTTAGTTGATAATGTCTTACCGGTATATCCACTTGTGTTTATACTGCTACTAACTCTGCTATTATTACTGCCTTCATTAATATTTGATTTTGAAGTAGATAACAATGTGCTATATCTTCTAACATGATGTAAAGACTGTCCTCTATAAGTATGTGATGGAAGAAGATGATGTCTATTGATAGATAAACTCAATATTGAAGGTATGAGCAGTGATACTGTGATATAAATATGAGGCCACACCATTATTATTGATAAAATATATCTTCTTCTATATGATAATAATACTAAATGTATGGTTTAATTTATATTATAGCACATTGCTGACGATGACTAATCTAATAAATAAAATTGCAAAGAGAGGACAGGTCAAAAATTCCACCTGTAGGCAAAAAGATATTTTTCTCCTCCGACTGCTCTTCTCTCATCTACTCACGAGTCGACATTGCAATATACATATTGATACAAACAACGCCAACAACCATATAATTAAAAGTAAAGAAAGAAGACAAGGTTGTCGGTAGATATATTGATAATCAATCCTTACCCAAAGTAACGCGACCCAGATCAATTGCAAATTCAGTCGCATTTCGAAATACAATCATGCCTACCATTCATTACATATCAAATTCAATTCTAAAAAGTAACGGTATTGCTACACCTCAGAATATACTACCACCTACTGAGTTCTCGTTCTCGTCATTGTTTGATACTGCCGATGAGAATGAAGAATCCGAGTCCGAGGAGTCATCTTTGAATGGACGTGAATTGCAATCGTCCACCGTATCAGAAGAAAAGAAAAGAGAATCAGTGGAAGTATCAACTGATAAAGACACTACAGTTCATGAGAAGAAGCATCCGACGAAGAAGTTGAAAGTGTACACTGAATTAGAATATGCAACTAAGAAGTCCGACGAGGATCAGCCGACTAATGTCATCGTTAAACAAGGACCTAAATCATACCCCCTAACAAATATATCCGAACCAACTAATAACGATTGTCTCTTCGGACGTGGTGGAGGAACTAACCATCATCCAGGTAACAAGAAGTTCCGAGAATTAGTAGATAAGAGGAAAGATGAGTACAAAGCTGCAAAACGATTGGATAAATCATTGGTAGCAATGGAAATTATTACCAATTGGCGTAATCAATGTCCACCAGGTAGATTCTTGAAGTTCGATGAGGTTACAAAACTATGGTCAGATGTTGGTGATAATAAAGCTAGGGAGAAGACTTCACAAGCTTTGAGAGAAAAGGAAAAGACATCAGCGAAGGAAGAAAAGGAGATTACAACAGTGTAGGCTAGTATATGTCAGATGACATTGGAGATGGTAGGGCTCAAGAGAAGACAGTTCAGATGTTTGCCAACCTTGGATGTAGATAGGGCTTAGGATATGCCAGATGATACTTTGCTTTGTTAACCCCTTTTATTATACACGACGATTCATATTAATGTAACAACCTTGAAACATGTAACAACCTTGAAACATAAACCACATAACTCTTCAAACAACCACTACTAAATAACCAATACTAAAAGTCTTCAATGTCTTGATGAGATCCTTCCTCTGTCTCAATTGTCTCTCCATCAATGATGATATCATCAGCTCGAATACAACTAATCTTCTCATATATCCGCTCAGCACGTGCCTCCTTTGTAAGTGTACGATCTCGCATTATCTCAAGAAGTTCATGCTTACGCTTTTCATTAGCAAGAGCCATAGCCGATGATAGTAGTGCAGCCGTGTCCTCATCTACATCCACGTTCTTTGTGATTGTATCTTCGTGACCATCCTCAGTGGGTGTCGATACAACTTGCTTGTAGGCATTAAGTTTGTTCTTTAACAAGTTCTGAGATAGCTCAGGCGGCAAGTCTGTTGGTGCAGATGCCTCAGTTTGTTCATGTGCGGCTCCAGCCTTGGTATATTCGCTCATCTTTTCTTTCAATGCCCCAGAGCATATCAAATGAGCAAGTTCAGCCTCTTTGACGTGATCGTCTTCATCCTTATCCTCTTCATCGCCTACTTGGCCTTGCTCCCATGCTGCCATCCTCGACTTTAATACACTACTGGATAGCTCAGGGTCTAAATCCGTGGCACCGGCAGATCTACTAAATTCCCGAGTTGACCCTGCCTTGTATGCATTCATCTTATCTCTCAATGATGAGTTGGGAGTAACCGGCATATCGATTGGTTTCGTCTTCTTTGGAGTTGTGGATTGATCATCTGCCTTACCTGCCTTGGTATATGCATTCATCTTATCATTTAATTTTGGCACGTCTGGCATATCAATTGGTTTCTTTTCATAAGGTGAAGGATCTGTATTCTCATCAGTAGCTCCCTGGGTATAAGCATTTAGTTTTGCTTCCAATAAAGCCGACTTTCTCGGTGTTCTTGCAGTTAGAGGTTTTGGCTCATCATTAGCAGTGGGAGGAAGTTCATCAGTGGTAGGCTTATCTTCTACCATCTCTGCTACCCTAGCTGCAATCTCGTCAACGACATCCACTTCTTTCTTTTCAGTTGATACCTCTTCTGCTGATGATACCTCTTCCTTTTCTTTAGCACCACCTCCCCAGCAAGCCATTCTCTCTTTCAACAAGTTGGATGTTTCAGGCATATCAGCAGGACGTTTGTATGGAGCTTGTCTTGGTGATTTTGTCACTGGTTCGTCATCATTAACAATAGGGGTATCTTGTTCTATATCAATATCATCCTTATCCTCTTCCATAATAGACTCCTCAACAATCGGGGCCGGTACCTCTGGCTCCTCATCAACTTTTTCACCCCAAGCTGCCATTCGTTTCTGTATCTCACTAGATGCTCTCCTACTTGCAACTTTAACCATTTTAGGCTTTAATCTTTCCTCCTCTTCCTTCTTTAATCGTAATTCCTCTTCTTCTTTCATACGCTTTGCCTCTTCAATCTCCTGTTGAGCTTTAGTTTTTGTAAATTTATCTGGTGCCGACTGTTCTTTATACTTTTCCATACGATCTGCTAATGATAATGGCTCCTCTTCTACCACAATTTCCTCTTCTTCAACTGCAACATCGTCCAATACAGGCTGTTCAATCTCCGGCTCTGGTTGTTTCTTCTCCCATTTACTCATACGATCTTTCAAATCAATGTTTGCATTTTGATATGTATCACGTCGTGCGTGAGATGTGGGTGTATATACTTCCTCAGCCTCTGCTGCTTTATTTTGATATGCTAACATCTTCTCTTGTAATAAACTTAGTTTCTTTGGTGTTTTTGATTTAGATGGGCCATCATTAGATATCTTTTTGGATGGCGTAGGAGATGTTTGTGGTGAGTTGTAGATTCTCATTTTGATGTGTGTTTATTTTATATGATTGGTATGCTGTCAAATGATATTATATAGATATTGATGATTGCAATAACTACAGGGG
>Ga0214480_100235_pt1 | contig 27594 bp, 21 predicted proteins | sample M1_20Mar14CPVII9_3_FD_165042 | JGI IMG/M metagenome (GOLD analysis project Ga0214480, IMG submission 165042) | Marine eukaryotic communities from Monterey Bay, California, United States - M1_20Mar14CPVII9sort6BwellE17 | ecosystem: Environmental > Aquatic > Marine > Unclassified | place: USA... | reverse complement strand
ACGGCAGACAGATATCAGTAGTCAAGCAGCAACATGGCTCACAGAAGCCACGCCAGGAAAGGGAGATAGCGGAGATGATACTAATCTGGAAGATATGGCTCAGTATGCCACGCTATCAGCGAAACGCCGAAAGGAAGAGATTGCCGCCGGAGCTGACATTGTACTCGTTATTCGAAGCACAAGGGATCTCCGCGGTTTACTCAGAAGACTGGATTGCGTTGATAAGAAGGATACTTTATCTGAGGCAATTGGTAATGCGGTTGATTATCTCTCGTCACAAACGATCAATGAATGCTTTTATATTTGTAAGGAACGAAATCGTATTGTACACGATTCTAGTGCTGGCGATGAGTTGCGCAATGTTCAGATGTTTAGAGGGGCAGTGAGGAGGGTGACGCGAGACATCCAAGATCAGTTAGATGTCCAAGACGTATACAAAACGGCCCAGTACAATCATGGTGTAGATCTATTCTACAAGGGGGAATATCCACAAGCAATTAAGACTCTCATGAGCTTTGTCTCCGATGTTGATTCTGAGTTTGACAACGAGATAGTAAAGAAGGCCAAAGAGTTCATACTGAAATCAAAGCAGAGACGAGATGATCGGCTGAAGGCAGATAGAATTTACAAGCGTTTGGATGTCACAGACGATGACTTAGATGGTGACCAGAAGGACATTGATCTTGCATATGAACTCTATGAGAAACTTTCTAATGACGTTGATGTGAAGGAAGACTGTTATTGCTTAGTGATGAAAAGGTTAGGGCGCCTATTGACGGACGAAGACAGTATTGAATGGTTTACAAAAGCTCTGGATAAGAATCCAAACTATATTCCTGCGTTGACCCACAGAGCTAGGGTATTCAAGAGATTGGAAGACTACGAGAAAGCTGCAATTGATTTCGAGCATATTGTATCAATCTTTACAGAAAAGAATTTGGCAGTGCCCAAAGATGCGAGGAAGGATCTTAACACATGTAAAAAGCAAACAGACCCTCTTCATAAGACTGGCCACTTGAAAGAGAATGAGATTGACTCATTGATGGCACAGTTTGGATTGAATTGAGCCTTATATCTAGGGTAATTATAGTTATATGAAGCCTATAAAATGAGTGCACGGAAGTTCTATACTTATTCATTATCCTTTGAACCACTTGGGTTTGCCGCCGCCCTTCTTTGTATCATCTTTGTTGCTGTCACCGCTGCTACTCTTCTTGCCCCCAAAGAGACCAGGTTTCTTGCCTAGCATCTTTTGCATCATAAGTTCCTCCTTTGATGGACCTCCTCCTCCACTAATGCCACCATTTGCTTTCGCTGATGCTGCCACCGATTGTTTTTGCTTCACGATAGGTTTCGCATCTGGAAAAGCGGCCATATTACTTCCACCACTGAACAATTCATTTCGTAAATACGAGCCACTGGGAGATCCACCTACTTTCCAACTAACATGGATCTTAGCAGCTGGTACAAGTTCTTCCTCATCCAACCTCTTCGTTTTGTCCAACAATCGACGAGGTGGTGCAACATACAAATCAAAGTCGAGAGACTCTACGAGGGATGGTTGAAATGCTGATTTGATTACTGATCGAATGGATGATACCTTTTCTCTTGGAAGAAACTTTGCATGAAGATTTGATCCATCTGGAAAGTTGACACGTATTTGAGCATGGGAATAAACCTTTGCCTTCTTCATCTTCTCAAGATCTCTCATTGCCTTGGTTGTGAAACCACCTTCTTCCCTCTTCTTTCGTTCTTCCTCCATTCTTTTCATTCGAGCTGCAACTAACGACGAATCAGTCTTGCCACCACCACTACTGCTAGCTGTTGTTGTGGCACCAATCGGTGCCGGGCCACTTCCTGCTCGATATACCACCAATCCTCGATCACTTTCAATATCTTGCATTTCCCTTTCTAATCTTTCTTTCTTGGATTGTAAATTCTGCAACTGACGTTCAGTGCTTGACATACCGGCTTCTGCATAGGGATCCGGAGCTCCCATTGCTGCACTTTGAATGTTGTGTGAGTGTGTTTTGTATACATTGAATTGAGATGTTGGTCCCCGTGAGTTGTTGTTGGGTCTACTTGACGATGTAGATGTTGAAGATGGCGGAGGAGCAAGAGTAGAGGCAGGAAGTGCTGCTTCCTTGACTTTTGGTACTGGAGGTAAATCATCTCCATTCATATTCAAATCATCGACTGCTGAATCTATCAGCACTTTACGTCCCCTAAGCAATGTCTCTTTTGATTCATTCTCGGGTATCAAAACCAATGTCTCAGGTGTCTGTCCTCCCAATGCAGGATATTTGGGTATAAATCCAATGGAATATAAAAAGTCAAATCCACCTGTGCATCTACCAACCTTCTTCTCAATTGCCGCATTGGCACATCGAATTGACCGTACTTTTGGTTCATTGGGACGTGAAATGATATTATCAATAATCTTTAGTAGTGTGTTTAAACAATCTTTAGTTGTTGCATCAAAGTTTGATTGAAGAATGTGTTTCCAGGCATCTTCTGTTGTCACAACTTTGTTGTTGATTGTTGGAGTTGGAGGAGCGTCTCCATCAATATCCATTGGTTGTTCGCTGGTGGTAGAAGCAGGAGGTACACTGGCTGCGGTAGAAGGTGCAGTAGTTGTTGACCTTTCATCAATTTGCATAGCAGAAGGTGCAGAAGGTGCACCAGATTGAACTACTTGAGGTTTGATATTCAACGAAGATGCAGCGGAATCTATAGCCTTCTTGACAGGATTACTCTGCTGCTGTACACCATTATTACCACCGCCACCACTACCAAGATCTAAAGTCAATACAACACCCGCACTTCCATCATCTCCATCTAATATTTGTCTCAAAGTTGTTGTATCCCAATCTGATTTCTGTACTATTTTTCGTAAACAAACCAATGAGGCAGCCTTGGAATCACTTGCAAATAACGCCGGGGGTAATCCCGATTCTAATCTAAGGATAATCTCAAGTAACGTTGATTTACCATTGATAGGTGTAGGGTCTGTTGGTACCGTTAACCGTGCTCCAGACCAACCGCATTTTACAAGAACCCGAATGGGAGATGTAGACTTTAACTTTTTAGTATTCTTTGGATTATTACTTTTGCCATACATTGTGTTTCTTTTGTTATTATTATTGTTGTTTGAGTTATTTATTGTTTTGTTCATTAATATAATGATATATAAACACCTAAATATATGACCAATATATACTAGCTTGATATGTATATGCCAGCGCCAATATATTAATTATGTATAATAATTCCCAAGTCAAATATATTAGCTTGATAACACTTTGTGTGAATTCGAATGTCTTTGTTCAATCAATGAACCTTACGTCGTTTACTACTTCGTTTAGTGACAATCAGCCTGTCCGACAAACTCAATCAATATACAAGTATACTGCGCAACTGATTATTCTACCAAGTACAATCTGAGACGCAGAGTTGCAATATCCCAAAGCAAAAATAAAAAGAAATGAATCGTCGCAAGCCGAAAAATGAAAATCGAAGTTTTAGGTAGGATACCGAGGGCCACTACCAAGCAAGAGGTCCAATCTCACTTTAGGAAGGAAACATAGGTATTTATGATCATTATATTATATTTATATGGGATTAAATTATCTATATCATATTAAGCAAGCAAAGAGCAGTATGCAGAGTGAAGCTATCAAGATGTGAGATCCTCCACTCTGTTGAACCCCATTTCCTTCCAATGGTATTAATGTTTCGTCATTTGGATCATTATTTTGTTCATCAGGATCATTCATGAACCATGTAGTATCAACGGGCTGTATTGTTGGTGCTGGGTTATTGTTTAATATACCATCATCTTTGCAAGATACCTCAAAAGCCCAAGTACATTCTCCAAGGGTTATATCATACAAAAGACCCGATGGACAAGATTTCCGTGATACTATGTTGCCATTTGAGCATTCAACATACTCGTTACATTCATTGATAGTAACGATACCTGATTCAAGTCCAGAACAAATAGATGCAGTTTGTGGTGATGTAGGAACTAATGGTGAAGGCTTATTAGATTCAGTTGGTGCACTCGAAGTTGGTTTTCCCGTTGGCTTCCATGTTGGTCTATTTGTTGGCATTATAATGTCTTTGATTGTAAACACATCATTGAGTATCATGTAAAAGTTTGCTTTCCTCTCATCTGCAAATCGAGGTTCTCCAAACTCAGAACATCCAAATTCATGACACCCTCGAGCTAGTATTCTATTTGTAGCTTCTATGAAGAGATCATCTTTCATGCCCCCATCAAAAAACTTGTATAGTTCAGTCTCATAATTCCAGCCATTTTTACTGTATCTTTGTATTCTGTCGGCCCATTCAAACATTGCAGTAGTCCATTTTACTTCTTCTCCTAATGAACTTGAACATGTTGCTTCCGGATCACGGCAGAAGTCAATGTTTGGATACAGACTTTGTCTTCCTTCTCGAGCTGCAGCGGCGCCCAAGTAGTAATTCAACTTGCCTATGTTACAAGTACCACGAGTCAAGAGTACTCCCCTTCCCCAATAACAACAACCCTCTATATCAATTCGACCAACCGAGTTGGCATATGGAGAATTGGTAACTTCTTTTCCAGTGTTACTATCCCAGTATCCACTGAATGGATACTCATCAGTCTTTGGTCTACACTCAAGTGGCGGTGGCGATCTTGCTCCTGTACCAGCATCAACTGCATATATCTCCATGCTTGTATCGACCTGGCATGATTTCTTGGGATTACCACAACTCTCATCCTGGTACGATCTTCCTTCCTGACCACAAGAATTGCTTATTGAATGTCTTCCTGCTACTTGTTGCCAATTTAGTTCATCACAAGTATCATCTCTTATTGCCTCTGTCATGGCATTGGCTAAGAACGCCGCTAAATTGACTAATCCAATTCGAAACTTTGATGGATCAGAATCCCATAACCAAAACTTGAAGTTGTCATCCCCAAAACCCTGATTCGCCATTATTTGCAAACTGTCTAGCAATTTATCAACATGATATCGAGTAGATGGATATTTAATACCAGTACTCGGTGTGTATGATACTAGAACTTTTTCCTCTATACTACTTTGTTTACTCAATATATGGTTTAATCCAAAGTTGTCTGATGTGGGAGATTGGGTTGGTTCGTCGGATGGGCTGTCTGTTATTTGGAATTCATGTGATATTTAATTGTGAGTGTTGTAGTATAAGATAAAGTACACACATATATTTATATCTCTTACCAGTTGGAGATTTTGATGGTGAATTACTCGGGGAGATTGTTGGCTCCACTGATGGTGATAGAGTTGGTTCACATGTCGGATCAACACATGTAACAAGGTTGTTTAAACATTGTCCACTGATTTTATCAAAACTCATACCACTTTCGCACGACAAAGAGTTTGTAACTTCACCGTTTCGACATACATAAAAGAGTTTGCAATTCGTACCAGGAATAGGTATATTCTTATTAGGATCATCTTTACAAGGGTACCAACATTGCTCTACTGTTGCTGGGATATTGACACTTACTTGGGCGAAAGTTGAAGTAATGATGCATAGTGATGAACTGACTAGTAAAATATATGATTGTAATGATATTGAGTATCGCCGGCCGATATTACCCATCATAATTCGATAACCAATATTGATAGAAGTACTAGAGATAAACTGATACAGGCAATGGCCGTAAGGTAGAGCTGAGAGGAGCTGAGGCAGGCGACGAATGGGTACCATAGTTTAACACTGTGCGTGCGCGCAATTGTAAAGAATTTTTTTTTGAGCATCCGTATCTTGCAAGACATAAAGAGTTGCTCTTTTAACTCAATACATTAGTCGGATGAGTTGATATCTTTCGTATGTATCTATGGAGAGTGGTTTTGTAGTTTGGATTGCTTTGCTGGGCGGAGAGTATACGTATTCACATCATGACTAACTCGACCTCTGGTATATGTCCTTTTACTCTCAAATCACTCGCCTCGACAGAACTAGATGATGTGGCCGTAATTTATGCAAGCAATCCACTTTCGAAGGCAAATAATGATGATGGTGCACTGACACAAGAAGAGGTTCAATGTGGACACTCATGTACACTATCCCCTAGTCTAATATCGTATCTACATGATACCAGTGGTACTAAGAAATGTCCAGTATGCCAGGACTCGCCAGCTAATGTAGTTTTTGATAGCATATCATCGGCATTTCTTATATCTCAAACAATAAATCAAGATGGTGCATCAAATAACAACAAAAACAAAGGAAGAATAATATCTTTTCGCTATGGCAATATATCGTACTATCTATGGGTACATTCTACTGAATCAATACAATCATCATCTTATTATTCAAAACGAGCATTCAGTGGAAGAAAAAGAACAAATGCTTTGCATCGTATTGGAGATGTGTTAGGCATAGAGTTGAAAAATATCCGGGTTCTTTACAAGGGAAAGATATTGCACTCAAGTACAAAGAGTGAAAGTGTTGATGATATATCTGAACAATTGTTAGATATATCAACAGCTGATATATTGCATAAACGCAAAAAGCCGTCTCTTGTTGTCATGGGATTGCGTCGACAAACAAAAACAATGGAGAAGAAACAATCAACAACCAATATGTATACAATTGCAAGTAAACTGAACCCGATTACGCTTATTTGGAATGTAATGAGATTTGGTTTGCAATGCACTTTTTACACAACGAAATCAGTGTTTGGTGGACTGTATCTATTTGTCTATTCATTGTTGTATCCACCTCAACAAACGCAATAATAACCGATCTAATGCCTTAAATTAGAGCTGTTATAACTCTTTATATTTTATTCATTCGATCTTAATTTGATGCAAATACATACACCACTCTCTAAATCAAAGTAGTCCTAGTCCCTTGCCAGCTTTTCTAGCCTCTTTCATTTCGTTAGCATCTACACCGAAAGATGACAGTATCTTTTGATTCTGTGGCGAATCCAACATTGCGTCAACGCCGCCACCAACACCTTCGGGTGCTCTAACCCCAAATATATCATTCACAATCTTCTTAATAGATAATGTACACAGTATGTAGATGAAGGCAAAAGCACATGCTTGTGATACATTCGACACATCTAATGATAGTACTTTTGTTGCATCTAGTCCTTTTGTTTGCAGCCATAGTTCATTAAGTTCCTTGGCTGTCATTTTAGTGCTCAAACCCCGGAATGTTACATTTTGTAAGAAATTGAATGGTTGAAATGGAAGCAATCCCACAAGCTCGCCACTATGCTCCGATGCCAATATACGATATAAGAAAACGAAGGCAATGGAAGGGTAGAAATTGGCCATTGTGTGACGTCTAGCGACCTCGGCTTTAGCAAAATATAAAGATGAGCAACATATAATGTGATGAAAACCGTGATGAATAATATACACACAAAGAGACAAAACATAGTACATACCTGCCAAGCCTGACAACTCATCTTCCTCTCTTTTTAGCTTTATCGCCTCCTTAGCTGTTAAAATAAACTTTGTTAGCAAGATTGTTGTTGTGTGCACATCATTGATGCCAATAACAATTCAAATCTTACCTGCTGACTTTTGTGATTTGGGGTTTGCTTGTTTGGCTGCAAGTGATGCTGCAGTGCTGTCCCTTCGCCATTTAGCTCTTTCAAACTTTTCAACCGTGCGTGTATATGAATCACTCTGGAAGATGAATTTACGAGAAAACATACATCCCAAGAACTCAGTTATACCAATTGCAATGGCAATGTTGCTTATTGCCGAGACTGTCATAATATTGTAGTATTATTATTGATCTTCTAATGGTACAGATTTAAACCACTATTTTTGGTTTCAGATTATTATTGCCTACCTATATTGAGTATTAAAACAAATTATATGCCTACTCATTCAGTACATATCAGTGTATTAATATTAATTGTAAACAGCGTCATCAATCATCAATAAAATCATCACTAATCACTAACTCATTTTTGGATACCGAGCTCGGCACAGAGACTTATTTATACAATACCGTGATACATGTTCTTCATTAATATGTATGCATAAGACAATTGAAATTGACATATAAATTAGTTTGATAGTTCTGTGAGGTGAATTGATCAGCTGACTGCACTTTTTCAATTGGTTGTGGCTCTCAAATTGTAGGATACCCCTAGCCCATCCACTTATCCAGCCACATTTGTTAGTTTAAGTTTTAGTGTTTGTAGGCTGTAGGTGTTTACTAGCCTCCGCATGCGCTACGGCTAGCTTGCTACGCAAGTGTGGTCCTTCTACAACCTATTTCTAATGCAAATCTGCCCTCTCATAGTTAGTGAGGCCTTTAGTCTTCAACTTTGGTGTTCTAATGTGATATCTTTTGGTATCTTCTATAGGCCTTTTTCGTTACACGAACATTTTAGGATTAGTTTTGGTGTTGCGTGGTTAAGTAGGTGCTCGAGGTAGCTGTATAGTCACTAGTAGGCTGTGGTTATTCCAATCTACAGATATTTCAACATTATATCAAATCTGTGGTTACAGCACAAAACCTGTACAACTATTTGAGCATAAGTTTATTTACGACACAAGAACTCTACTCCATTGGCTTTATGACCAATCAAAACATAATACAACGGAGAGGGCGTAAAACATCCACATTGCCTATTACAAATAATGATGTGCTAAACGAAGGTCACAAAAAGCTTACATCTATATCTGTATATGATAGAACTTCTCCTCTAAGATGGTGTATCCTTTTGACAGTATCAATGATTATTGGGACAATAATATGGAAACCAACATTCCTTGGGTCAAAATCAACACAGTCGGCAATGCAGCATGATATACAACTATACGATAAAGAGGTGCATCAACAGTCACACTCTAAGGGTATACAAAATTCGCGTTCGTTCTCGTCTCAATTTTCCAAATTAGCATTTGCATTGCATAACAGTGATCTGGTGGCATTGTACTTTGCAGCTTCTTGGTGTCCAATGTCCACTCCGATATCTATTGCACTTGATAAAGCATTTGGCAACAAAGACTATATACTATCACCTACTGATGTAGGGAGAAAACATCTTTCAATAGTATATGTATCATCAGATAGAGATATAGATGAGTATAATGAATATATCAAGAATAGAAATTGGCTAGCTATCCCTTTTGAATCGGCACAGCGTACTAATATTAAAAAGCACTTCAAAACATGTGCTCATAGAGAATTAGAAGAGCTCGACATAGATAGGAAGCACGAGATACCAACAATAATAGTTATTGATAGTGAAACGGAAGGGATTATAACACCAAACGGCGCAGACGATCTAGATGATTTGGGAGCAAAGGCATTCGATCATTGGAAAGATATGCAAAAATGGATTAAGAAAAGATCTTCTGAATACGATAACATATAACATGACAAGCAAACGAGAGAAAGTACCATTTGCATTATTAAGTTTTGTGCAAACTACTTTCTTTGTCCTCCATACCTTTGTAGCCATATTTCTTTAGCACACATGTTATATACTCAAAACATCATATTCACAAGCAAGACTTTTGATCCAACGAATCAATACTCTTCCCTTCCTTCTCGAGTAGTTTACTTACTACATCATCCATTGACTCTTTTAACTTCACAATGATTTCCATCGAGTTTCGATTGTACTTGTATAGCCCATAGAACAAATCAAAACTATCCGCTGTCGTCGTCTCCACTAATTTGAGTACATTTGTGAAGCCTTTGGTATCGATTGGTGTTGCCGACAAGCCCTGGAAGATGCGCGTTTCAGGATATACGAAGATGAAGAGAGGTGATAGTAACTCAAGTTAGTGCATACGTCTTGCAAAGACAATCAAAAGAAGATACATAAAGGCCAAATGAAGCACTCCGAACTCAAATACTTCATAATGAACACATGAATTCATAAGTTAAAACAATACCAACGCGGACTTTCCTGAGCGCCGAGTATTCGTCCCGTTAAATGTGTAATGAACTGACTATTTGCAGTATACTCATCATGATGCGCACAAGACATTGATATCATATTGCAACCTTCCTCCTCCCATATACTCAAAAATCTCTCAATCCTATCCATACTCTCAACATGACTCTCACTATTCTCATGCATATTATGCTCGACACCCTGAACATCTACAAACAATCCAGACTCCGAGTCGACATCTGAATCATTATCCGCTAGATTTCTATAAGCTGTGTCCCTTCTAGGAATATCAGGATCCAGTAATACCTTATCAACCCTTGTCCTTTCATATACAAACTTTTGACCATTCCATAATCCGTGTTTGGCAGAGTCTGGACCAAACATTGGATGAGTGCATAATATATCACACTCTTCAGGTAAATGTTTCAACATCATAGTTCGAGCATGTTCTTTAACAGACAAAACGTCAGTTATGAGTGGACAGTTTCCTTTGGTTTCTAGTCGTTTCTTTAGATGTGGTACCAAGTCTTTCAGTGTATCCTCAAAACTTACAATTGATACAGCAACGACAATCACATCTAAATCTTCATCCAATACAAATGATTCCAGATTTGATAATGGTATATACTTTGCTCCCATATCGTTTGCAATTTGTGTATAATCACTTCTACTTGTTCCTACAACGTTGGCATACTTTGTGAATGATTTACCAATAAATTGTCCAAATCTTCCGAATCCAATCACACCAATGTTGAGTGGACGTGATCGTAATGCAGATAGTTTCTGCTTTCTAATTGATGCAAGCATAGCAGCTAGTCTAGCTTCCTCTTCCTTTAACCTTTCTAATTCACCAGCGGTGGCAGAATTTTTAAGTGTTGATGCATCCATATTGATATTGTTGTTATTACCTTGTGGTTGTGATGATGTTGCAGTGCTATTAACAACTCTGGGAAACTTGAAGAAAGCTGATACTGCCAAACTAAGGCTGAATATTATGAAGAGCTTGAAATCCTTGTACTTTCTCCTCGCCATCGATATACTACTGCTAATGATTTGCAATTAATCACTGCCGATTCAATGTTATGATAATATATGGTATGAATCTCCTCCGGTTATATATTTTGGAGGATACAAATATCTTAAATGCTAATATCACCGCCGCTTTTACTATGATATATCTCCTTGATTGGTTATTCGGTTGTCGATTACTGAAAAAAAAAGTACACTCTCATGGTAAAACGACGGCCAGACTTCACCATGTCAATCATGATAATAGGCTGAGAAAGAGGAGAGAGGTGCATTGTTCATAGTATAAAGACGACATGATCTTCTACTTTACTATTTATCGACTACATGCATTTCCTAAACAGACAGACAGTTCAGATACCCTCAGGGAACACAACATGCAAACAGAGATACCTCTTGCTTGCTCTTCTCTTCCTTACATAACAGTGCAACCTCCACAACAACCTGGTCCTTTGCCACCAGCTCCACCACTTCCTCCTTCTCCTGTATCATCTCTTGCAACTCCGACCTTAACAACCTCTACTAGCTTTTTCACAGTTGTAGAATCTTGAAATAGGTATCCATCAGACATTGGTTTCACTGCGTATTGACCTTCAAGCATACCCTTGAACTGAGCAATCGTTACAGAGTCCATGAAAGTATTGAGGGCAACTCCATCCTTAATAGACGATACATCAATGTTGGCAATCTGAGATATGGAATCAATAAGCATCTTTCGAATGGCCTTCTTGTCAAGCTTTCTAATTTCTTCAGCTGTTAAATCGGATGATGGACTTGCATGAGACTTACCGTTAGACTTGGACTCATTCTTACTATCAGCATCCACATATCCAAAGTTTGAATAGTCTCCAGTGGGATAACTCTTTCGATATATCTCTTGTAACTTCTTGCTCATGAATGTTTGCATAGCTTTCGATCTCTGTATCTTTCCACTGGTAGTCTTGGGCATAGTCTTTTGCTTCACCAAGACAATACAAGAGAGTGATAGAGAATGCTCCTTGAAGACTTCAGCTCGAATTGTATCCACAATACTCTCTAATTTGTTCTTCTTAGGTTGAGGTTCTTTCAATTCCATGACTAGAACGACTTCTTCATAATCTCCAAGCTCACTATTCGACTTTAAACCAATAGAGAATGCCGCTGAGCATCCAGCTCGGACGTGATCTGAGGCAACATCTTCAGCGGTAGCTTCAATATTCTGAGGGTAGTGATTTCGTCCTCCAACAATAATCAAGTCCTTGATACGACCACAGATGTATAGTTGATCCTTGTGAAGGAATCCTAGATCGCCAGATCGTAGATATCCACCAAATTTCATTGAAGTATCTTTCATATTTTCCAACAGGGCATGGAACTCTGCCTTTGTCTCTTTAACATCCTTGCCATAATACTTGATAGCCTTGGAAGGTGAGTTAACCCAAATCTCACCAACCGTACCATCAGGCAAACTAACTCGTCTTACGGGGTCAACTATTCTCACATCAATGTTTTGATTGATTGGGAAACCACATCCAATGAAGTAGGTGGTACCCTCAGGCTTTTGTGCTCCAATCTGATCCACAACAATTATCTTGTTATCCTCTTCTAGTTCCTTCTTCTTGACTGCAATCTTTCCCTTACCTCCAGAGCATACAAATACTGTATGTTCAGCCAATCCATATGTAGGAAAGATGACACCAGAAGGTAAACCAAATGGAGTAAACTGTTTTTCAAACGCACCCATTGATTTCTCTGTCACTGGCTCGGCTCCATTCACAATATGTTGGATACTACTCAAGTCTAATGGCTTGACTTGCTTTCCGTCTTCATTAACAGTCAATCCACCCAATCCATTATAATATTCCTCTGCATTGAACTTGCGTGCAGTCAAACCGAAAGCAAAGTTGGGTGCTTGTAAATGTGTTCCACGATACTCTGACACTGCCTCTAACCAACCAATGGGTCGTTGTAAGAATGCAATAGGAGACATGTAGTATCCACTACCACCACAGTAAATAGTACCAAGTAGCGAACCAATCAAACCCATATCATGATATTGAGGTAGCCAAGATACTACCTTCGTCTCTTCAGTCGCCTTCAATTCATCGGTAATGACATATAAGTTATGTGCCAAGTTAGAATGTGTCAATACAACACCCTTTGGAGCAGATGTTGAGCCCGATGTGAACTGAATGAATGCAGTTTCATGTGGCTCGGGAGTACTTTCAGTTCTTGGATACTTGCCGACAGCTGGTGGATTCTGTAATGGTTCTCGATCTGTTACTACCCAATGTAATTCCTCTGGCCATGTTGGTAGCTCTTCACCATCTCCGTTGATATCAACCTTCTTCTTCATCTTGGCCATGAATGCACTCTTCATCTTACCTAATCGCTTCGCTTGTGCATACTCACCATTTGTCAATGCAACACGAGCTCCACATCCTCTAGCAATACCAACAAATGCTGCAATACTATCCTTACGATCAGGATGAGGCGGATATACCGGCACTGCGACCAATCCAGCACGAAGACATGCCAAGAATGTTAAGATAAAGTGTGGTGAACATGGTGGATATACCAATAATATACGATCACCCTTAACTAATGGTTTATCACTTGACAAATTGATGAGTGGCTTTGTCTTCTTATCATCAGAACTGCTACCCTCTGGTGGTAATAATCTTGATGCTAAATATTCAACTGCAAAGTTTAACTTTTGATATGTCAAACTAGATGCAATTGTTGGTGTATTATTACCATTTGTTTGTAAGAATGCAAGTGCTGTCTTATGTGGCATGGTCTCTGCATGATGTGCCAACTTTTTCAATGTCGAATCCCAAGGAAAAGATGGCCAACTTGGTAATACTTCCTTATGATCTTTAGGTATTGTTTCAATAGGTGGCTCGCCGGGTTTAATCTTCGGTCCGTCTTCAATCTTAACCTCTTTCTCGCCATTGGCATGTTCAATTGTTATCTCACGTTGTCCACCAGGATGTACTACTGTCGATGTTTTCTTCCATCCAGTAGTACCATCATCAAGTGTTACCTTTTCACGACGGATACGTGGTAATGATGGTAAGTGTTTGGTATCAATCTTCTTTGTAGTTTCCTCCTTGAAAGCGTTTGTTGTTGTAGTTTCTGTAGTTGTTATTATTGTTCGTGTACCATCGGGATTTGTTACTGTTCGTTTGTGTGTTTTAGTCTTTGGTCCGATGCGCCCGCCAGGATTATTGTAGGTTACCATTATTATTAATTTAGTTGTGAGGTAATATTATGACCTGAAGGTCAGTAGTGTAAGATATGATGTATTGTTTGTATGTTAAGTTTTTTTATGTTTTATCCTTTGCAACAATTGAGTTCAGAAGTCGTCACAATTACAACTCGCCGCTATATCCTCTATTTGTTTGTGATGTTTGATAACATTTGCAATAGGTGGTGGCTGGTCTGCTAATACATATCAATACATTAGTTTGATACTTTGAAATCTTTGCTCTAATGGGCAGATGAGTGATCTACTGCCCCGTGCCCCTGTGCAAAATGCCCTTTTAGACATAAAGAGTACCTATCTAAATAATTATTGATGAGCGGCGGCGGCAGTTGGACGGATGAAGAAAGTAGTAGTGTTTTGGATACGATATATAAGATATGCACAAAAATATATATCCGATGCTCTAACTACGATATATAGCAATATATATTATGTCTACTACACAAGACGATGAGCTTAATAAACAACAACATGGAGATTCATTGATACATCGTCAACGTCAAACTCCTCTCTCGTGGGATGAATTGCAAAATATAATTATAGTTGTAAAAGATTTATCACTCTTAGCACGTAGTAAAGAGCAAACAAACACATATAGAAAATGCCGAGCTACTATAAATAATGAGTGGGTATCAATATATGATTATTTATTATGTACAAAGTTCGGATTTGATTATGCGGAAGATAATGAAGCCGATACTGATATATCATCTCCAACTTACAATCAACAACAAAGGAAGAAGAGATCAAATCCTACATTTCAAGAGTACCTGCAACAACACGAAAGCTCTACACAGCCACAACTAAAGCTATGTCTCAATGATTTCCCATATTACTTTGAACCCAATATACACCATTATGTGCTTTGGAAGTTGGGTGGAGTTGTGACAGCTGATGAAATTACTCAAGCAAAGAAGGATATCCTGCAAAAGTGTCAATCACATGCTTTAGTAGAAGAAGATGAAGATGTTGCTAATAATAATGAAGTTTTTCTCCATTGGATTAATCCTCCCCATCTCAAGAGTCTTCCTGGTATCGATCATGTACATATATTATATCGCAGTTTATAAGAAGATACAAAAAATATGCAAGTAGTAAACTGGAATCGACAAGTAAAGTTTAGAAATATCTACTTGATGGGGCAAATATCAGCCAACATAAACAGCCCAACACAAATATATCTCAACTGAGAGTTGAGAAGACAACCAAGAGCAACCGAGAACTAGTTCAAGATGAGCGTCATCTTTGCTCAGTTCACCCTTTGATCATCTCTATCCAACAACCTAATAACATCTACATATAATCAAGGAGTAACAACAGACAACTTGCGACCAGAAGTAGTAGGAGAAGCAGGACTCTCCCTTTCGTGGTAGACGTCATGTTTCATTTGATGCAATGCATTCTTATGGACCACCTTGAAAGCATTCAAACAATCAACAACTTCTTTCGAATCACAATAGATACCTGCAATTGATCGAACACAGTATTTGAAGTGATCACGACTTGACTGATTAGGTACATTTGGTGTTTGAGCATGTTCCATTACTTCAATGAAGGCTGCCACGGCAATACAGGAAGGTTTCTTACGATGGAAATACTGTACAGTCACGCTTAGTTCCAACAGAAACTTGATCCTCTCAACTAATGCTCGACGAGTGTACCTTCCGCAGGAGTCGCGGGGGAGGAAGATGATAAGCAGCTCCAAATAGTTTTGAGGTGATGGCGGATGCATACGCCACTGAAGTGTATCAAGGATACTCTTCTCGGTGTGCAGGAAGTCACTCTCGGTAAATAGTCCCTTTGAAAGCTTGATAAAAGATCCAATAGCCGCACACCTACCTTGAGTGCGAAAGATTTTGATAGCCAAATAAAGCGAAGTCATGCCTACAAGTTGGAATGCATGAGGGTAGTCATCAAATGAATACCGAGAAAGGTAACTATCCATATAGTGCATGGCAATATAAACCAGCTCTCGGTCTGTGTGTTGTTGAGGTAGAGTGAGAGGATGAATAAATGATCATATGATGTGAGCAGTCGGGGTCAAACGACCTAGCACAACACGCCTATGGTCTAAACTCACCGAGATTATGATTGTCAACGACGGTGTACATCCAAGCACACAATTTGGTTCGCCAAGATCGCTTGTCTTTGCAAAGTACTTGCTTCCCATTGTGAGTTGGCTTGGAAGACACGAGATAATTACTGAACTGATATTGGGTAGACTCCAACTGAAGTAATGATTGGAAGCGATCAATAAGCTCAAGTGTTGATACCGGGCCACCCTGTTGTAATTGTCAGTTGAGCAGTGTTGTATAGAACAGTGAGCATGCGTATGTCAGTTTTTTTTGAAATTGAGCATATGTAGTATGTATGAGTGCAAAGATATTCATATGCATTTTTGCATACAATAGAGCATGATAAAGCATAGTTACAAAACATACTATATCATAACTCACCATATTGTTTCGTTCCTGCTGCAATATAACGTTATACCTCCATACCCCTAACAGATTTATGGCATTAGCAGTTGAAAAATACTCTCCACGCTGGTATGTTGAGCCGAACATATAAAGTTATTGTTCTTTTGGCATCAATTTGATTGGCTAAAGCTGCAAAGATACTTCCTGTCCGCCTCATATACAAAGAGATGTGCACCACATGATCGTTTGCACATGATTGAATTAACGAGCCACTGGGATACCGTTAAATCGCTAAAACATGATTTACTCACAGGGAGATTACTTGTTGAATGAGTTGTGTTATTAAACCAATACACGGCAAACAAACATCTTTGTTGCTGTTATAGGTTTAAAAACCATTTAATATAATGTCTAATATTACTGAGCATCAACAGCCGCAACAAAATGGTGGCGGCATACCTATACAAAATCATCAACCAAACTCAAGCTCACATACACCAACTACTACTCAACAAAAGACAGTTTCAATACCTCTTCAATCATTACCTTTGCGTCCTTCTACATTAACTGCATTGTTAAGGAGTGGATTTTCTACTACCGGTGATGTTATGAATTCTTGCCAAACAGAATTAGTGCCATCTAATGATAATGTTGATACAAATACTAATCATAATAGTATGATGAATATAGAAACAAACTCTAATACCACCACCACCACCAACAACAACAACAGTTATGATAACTTTGCAAAAGAGTTGGGATGTTCAACAACTCAAGCTGCTGATTATGCTCATGAAATTGATGATGCTCTTGGTTCTATAGGATTGCCCAAAGTCTCTAAATCACAACAGAATACTAATGGAGAGAATATTGATTCATCAAATCAAACAGACAATAATATTATGGCACCACATCAACCTATATTTTCAGCTACGGCAGCATCAATTCTTCGATCAAAAGCCATTAACCACTTTCCCGTGAATGGTAATAATCAAGCTCCGGCCCCAGCTGCAAAACAGATTGTATCCTTCTCTCAAGCACTTGATGTACTACTTGGGGGTGGATTTGCTCTATCAGAACTGACGGAGATTGCAGGACTTCCAGGTGTCGGAAAGACTCAATTGGCGATGCAATTATGTGTTAATTCACGATTACCAACTACATCTGGCGGTGTGCAGGGATGTGCAGTTGTTATTGATGCAGAGGGGAGTTGGTCGGGTGCAGCAGGAGGAGATAGACTGTGGTCAATGGCAAATGCATTATCTGATCATGTCAAGCTTAGTGCCTCACGAAAACTAGCAAGAGCCAAGGAGGGGATGCCGCAAGGTTCAACAACAAATATCAATGAAGACAGCATCCCAAATTGGTTTAGTCCTGAATTCATCTTAGGCGGTATTCATATCTTTCGAGTTCATGATGAGGCCTCTCAGACTTGTACGTTGTATAACCTACCCAAGTTTTTATTGGAATTAGAACAGAAGGGTACTCCTGTAAAGTTGGTAGTTATTGACTCTTTGGCATTTCATTATCGAGTTGCATCCTCGTCAACCTCATCATCAAATGTCGGCAATGGCAATAGTAACAAGAACAGTTCTCTTTCTACTACACATAATTTGACTCGGATGGCTGCATTCTTGACAGAATTAGCATCTGAATTTGATTTAGCAGTGGTGGCAATGAATCATTTGACCTCTCGCATAGAGAAGGATGGCAATAACAACAAAAGTGGAACTAAACTGGTACCAGCACTTGGAGAATCTTGGGCACATTCTGTAACATCTCGTTTGATCATTGATCATTATCGTCAGTTGCATGCTACTGATGGAAGTATGGATGAAGTACGAACATGCACACTCGTGAAGTCTCCTCACAAGCCTTCAGGAACTTCATTATTCAAAATTACAGACAAGGGTATTCGAGGAGTGTCACCTCAGTTGTTGCAAACTCAATCGCAAGCTACAAAACGAGCAAGGGTAGATTGATGAGGTAATATGTGATGTGATAATATGGTACTTTCCTAATTCATACTATATACTCTATTGGACAGTTGCTTTGTATTATATTTAATACCACTTTCTAGTCTACCTTCCTCTCTTCTTTAACCTAGCTGAATTGTCCACTTCAACATACGCCTGGATCTTATTCATGATTGGGAAACCACAACATACGTTCAATGTGAACCACTTGAATATTGTCCAAGTCTTCATCTTTAACACAGTCTTACATAGATATGAAGTGTAGCATGCCTCCATCGTATGCGCAAACAAACTAAAATAAAACGAAGCAGTAACTAGTGTTGCAAAGAATGTAGAGGTTCCAAATATAGTAGTAATAATTGAGCTTGCCCATGATGTACTATCAATCTTGTTTACAAGTTCATCTTGTCCCATAAGTGTACCGGCACCTAGTAAAATGCATGCACCGAAGAGCATGCGCATTAATGGATCTGTCAATAGCCAACTAATCTTTGGCTGTAATGCTTTATGATGATGTTCTATGAGATGTGCTCTAACTTCTTTCACTGATTGTAATGGTGGATCGAATGGTATTACTAATTCATTTTGCATGCAAGCTTCACCATCACATAATACATATTTGATTGTATATTCTGATAAGCTTACTGATTTCATTGTAGCATTTTGAACTTTACATCTAAAGGCTTCATGATTTGATAGGTTAGATAATACCATAGCATGAAGTGTAGCGGCATGATCTTCATTCATGTGAGTGCATATTCGATCTGATACTTCAGGTGTTATTACTTCTGACATTGTTGCAATGTAGATGATACAGGTGATATTATATTGCTATGTTGTGATACGATAATATTATGTATGGTAAAATGAGATACTTGTTGTTTGTATGAATAATATACTCCCACCGAGCGATTTATCACAAGTAACTGTCAAAAGATATATCCTTCACAAGAGATCTACAACATATATCACCAGTACGAAAACAAACAATCTCAGGCCTAATAATAGCAACGTATGCAAGTAAGCGAGAATTACTAGAGGTCACGGTGTACCACCAAATAAAAAAGGGTCCTGTTTTTTACTTTTTTCTGATTGTTACGCGACAGCTGTCAGGCTTCTTTCATCTATCTGGTACCTCTATCTACTACGATATCTAACAACTCCTAATCACAACAATCATATCGACTTCGTAGCACTATCTCAACAATCATTTCTCATTTAGTTATCAAAGACTCCCAATTACAATAAAGTTAGTGAACAAAGGCAAAGCAATAAAGCAAACAAAATTGAAGCCGCAACGCAAGATAAGCTCTACCTTCTATGAAGCCTGGATATGATTAATAAATGCAGTGAATGAATAATAATTTATTCGGCAGTTAGTACCACCATTTCTAATTTGTATTGTGATAAGAACCATAGATACTGGCCACTCCAATTAATATAATATCATGACAAGAATAATAAGACGATGTTCATTAGTGGCATGCGTCACAGCAATTTACATGTGCTGTTCACACGGCGAGAAGACCTACACCAAAAGTGATGATGGTATAACATTGCAGAGAAAACTTCTCTATGAAGAATATCACAATAAAATAGAATCGTGGCTAAATAAACAACAAACTGAAATGGATAAGTCGGTGTTTATATCATATGATGCTCAAGGAAACAATCCATATCCAAGTACTGCATACACATACCCCGATTTTATGAAAGCATTAAAATCAATGTCAGTTGATGGTGTTGGTAATAATGAAATGTTTTTCTATACCGGACAAACAGATAACAAGGGTTTAGTACATGGATTGGTTAATATTGCAGCGTTTCTATCACATGCAATGGCATTACCATCAATTAAATATGATTTATGTGATGAACATAATAGTGATACTACAGATAATACTGGAAAGTATGCCGCAGCGAATGCATGTGGTCAATATGGTAGAAGTTATCAAGAGGAAGTATGTACAGGGAAAGAATCCATGACATGCAATGTTTATCCAAATGCGGTTATGACAGCTGTTGATTCTCTACCTGGTACAAAGACTCCACCACCACTTCAATGTAAACCAAAAACAAGTCCAACAGACTTTACAGGATTTTATGATTCCAAATTAGGTACATTGAGTGAAGAATTTCCTTATTCTAATAGATATGGTTCAATTCACGTTGAGGGATGTTGCTTTTGGGGTCGTGGCGTATTATTAACCAAAGGAGTTTGCAATATTGGCAAATTGAACTTCTACTTAGGCCGTATTGGAGCGGAAGAAAAGGGATATACAAACTTCTTTGATATTGATATTTGCGTATATCCAGAAGTTATATGCGAAGGCGAGGATACAAGATTACTAAGATGGATGGCAGGTATGTTTGAATGGCTTGATAGAGTTCAGAGTTACAATCAGGGAGGGTTGAACTATATGAATGACTTGAATACATTTGTTAATTCGGGATTTATAGATGCGAATAGATTCATTGATATTGTGGAAAAGGCACTTCCATTTGATTGCTATGAGTTAACTTGCTCAAAAGAAGAAGAAAAAGTGAAATCAGAAAGACGCGACAACTTTATCAATATTATCTTCAATGTTCTTAAGCTACCAGGCAGTTTAGCCGACGAGAATACATCAACAAATGCTTTAACGCCAGAGCCACAAGTCGAGAATGCTATAATTGAACAGTCAGTGTCTACTGCACAGGCTCAACTACCAACAAACCCACCAATTAAGCCAATTCTATTGTCACTTGATAATGAGCAAGAAGAAGAAGAACCAATAGTGCAGCAAGTTGAACCAGTGTCTCTTTCATCACCCCCGCCGCCGCCACTAACAATAATGCAGCAATGGCCAACAAAAACAGACCTCTCTTCTAATAGTAACTCTGACAGTCAAAACGACCAGTCATCAAATAAACAAACAGAGGATACACTAATACCTCTCAAATCAGGTTCATTATTGAGTGCAAATTGGTTTGGAATAGTTGCAGTCTGTGTTGTTGGAAGTATGATTGTGATATGGTCATGATATTTCATCCTCGTCAGTACTACTTGTTGATGCTGTAGATATGGAGCCATAGAGTAATGCTACTGATTTCAAAGTACCATCATTTGTATCATAGCAACGTACAGTCGAGCGAGCAACTCCAGAAGCAGTACATGCAGCCGTCAAGTTTATTGTATACGAGTTAGGATCATCTTGTGATACAAATGACCACCCAATAAGATTGCCATTTCCTTTCACTGCTTCATCTTCTTCATGGATACTTTTCTCTCGTCTTGCTTTTCCCACTTTGCTCTAGCCAACGACCATGCTTGAGTTGGATTTGGCATTCTAACTCTTTGCATTTGTTTCCAGTTGACAATTGGTATTTGTGTCGCTGATAATTTTATTGTTGCGGTATTAGTATATTCTTCCACTATCGATGCTGAAAATGGTCTTTTCAATGCTAGCATCTTTAAGTTTAGTATTTGTTGCTCTTCATTGTTGCAATTATCTAATGCTTGTAAAACATCATGATTATTGACTGTCATCCATATTCTATGTCTGTTGGAGAATGACAAACTTGTCATCAAGAGACTATCATTTGATGAAGTTATATCCAATTTTTCTGCGCCTGAAGTGTACGATCCATCATCAAAATAAACAAAACCCCCATCTGCTCTATTATGATACATCCGTTGTTCTTCTTCTTTTGTTGTTGTGTATTCTTCGGGTGATATCAAAGATAGCGGTAGCTCTCTGATACCTTGTACTGCTCCTTTGTATATTATATCAAAGTTGAAATAATATAGTATGATGATATACATATAAATGACAGAAAGTACTTACCCCCACATGATCTCATCACCTCTTCTACTTCATCTTGCTGTTTTAAATCCTTCACATTACTCCATGGACCGACTATGCAATTGGCGAATTCATCAAACCGTGGCTGAGTACAGGATTTCCAGTTATCATTTGTTGTAGAGGAGAAGAAAAGGGGAGAATCATGTTTTATCTTTGTTGTTGGTATCCTACACCTATTGTAAGGCAAAACAAACGCCAAAGCCGTCGGGACCAAGAGTAATAGCAATAGTATCATTGCAAATAGTGGAAGATTATAGGGTGTTTGGTAGTGTATTATCGTCCGTCGAAAGGCAAGTTGAGAGGGCATGAGGCAAGGGTACGAGGATACCATACCTAAAAAAAATGACGCACACGATGCTATTTACTAACTCATCTCCCCTTCACTGATTCATTGTCTTGATCTCTAAATATCTCCCATATCCACTCCAAAGAACAACTGATAACAATGAAGGTCGCTATTCTATTTGCTACTCTATTCATCACGGCAGTAAATGCCTTCGCTCCATCCACACCACTCTCGACCAATGTGAGATCTGGAAGTAGCCTTTCAATGTCGATGGAAAGAACTTACATTATGGTAAGTTGTATCGGTATATCGTTCGACTGTTTATCGGACTGCTTGCATGTATATTGCAGTGAATACATCATGATATCCACTAGTTGTTTCCTGTTCTTTACATACTATTTTTGAGCATATCATGTGCACACTTTATTTTATTTTATCCATAATATCATTCTAACACTCCTTATCTTATCAAATACAAATAAAAGATCAAACCAGATGGAGTACAGCGTGGTATTGTAGGAAACATTGTTTCTAGATTTGAAACAAAGGGTTACAAACTTAGTGCAATGAAAACAAAGCAAGCTACTGCTGAATTACTTAACGAACATTATTGTGATTTGGCTGATAAGCCATTCTTCCCAAAGTTACGCGAATACATGATGTCAGGTCCTGTTGTATGCATGGTATGGGAAGGAAAAGAGGCTGTTACAACCGGTAGAAAGATGCTCGGAGCTACTAATCCTCTTGCTTCGGAGCCTGGCACAATCCGTGGTGATTTCTGCATTGAAGTTGGTAGAAACATATGTCATGGAAGTGATAGTGTTGAGAATGCCGAGAAAGAAATCAAGTTATGGTTTGAAGAGGGTGAAGTACTTGATTGGGAATCTCACTCAAAGGATTGGTTATACGAGTAAATACAAAGCTATGAGTGACTGAAGATACACGTACCAACCTAACTTAATGGCTATCATTATGATCTACCATATAGATTCCCGTACAAATAACTGCAGACTCTGAACAAATAAACACAAAATATCACACATAGTGAATAGATGGATTGGCAGATATATGCTTAGAGATAAGAGGCAAAATCAACATCGAAGGCTACCGATTTTGGAGAATAGCGAGGAGGTGATTGCCGTTTATTGCGATTCTGTTGCAAACCTAAACCTCCTTGTTGACTGTTTGAAGCTACACTTCGAAGAACTTTATCAACTGTAACATTCCTTGCCATTGATACATCGACAGCCAACTTGACAAGTGCATCTAGAGAATGATCCCTGACAAAGTCATTCTCGTCATTTGTAAGCAAAGTTAATGCAGACAATATGCCCTTGTGACCGATCATACTCAATCTATCTTCGGGGAAAGCCACCTGCTCCGTGAAGGCTTTCACTGTCCATACTAAAGCTGCGGTGCTTTTTCCATAAGACATCGTCACCATAGCTTGTAGTAGGTGGCGATGACAAGTATCACTAGATCTCACGTATGTTGCAATCTTCTTCACAATCAAGGCACTATTAGATGCAACTTTATCGAGTTTTTCACCTTCAAGACAGGCCAGTGATGAAAGTGTAACGAGAAGGCTAGGATGGTGGCATATTTGTACTGCAGTTGCTTGGCAGGTAAGATTTCCCAGTATCCTCGTGGATAGCACTCGTAGGTCTGTGTCAGTATTCAAACTTGAAGCAACTTGCAACAAAACAGTAACAACGACGCCATTTCCATAATTCACCATGATGACCTTATTTATGGGAATTTGAGACGGCATGTGCCCAAGAGCTTGAATAGCATAAACTCTACTAAATTGTCCGCCCCGTGTTAAAGCGAGTATCAAACCAAGAGCAGAGCGAGCAAGTTCCGTTCTGTTCTTAGGCTCAACTGACAAATTCATAATGATACGAGCAGACTCTTCCCGTACACTCTCAAACATATAAGTTGCACCAAGAGCTACTGCCTCCATCAGCATGGGAAAGATGAACATTGCTTGCTTGTTTTTCGAATGCTCTGATAAACTCGCTAGGATTTTCATAGACATATTCATAACCAGGTGTCCTGTACAGCCGGTGATATTGCCAATAAGGGATGAAAGTAATTGTTCTTGCTCATTGACCATTGATAAAGGCACGCGAATAATTGAAAGTTTATCAATAATACGCTGAGCCAACACAAGAGTTGGGATATCTCCTTTCTTACCCATTCGATAATTGATCTCAATAATTTCAAGCAGATCCAGAATGATGATTCCATCTGTACAGAAAGAAGCACAAAGCCTTTCTTCTGAGCACCGGTATAAATTAAGCAAGATCTGAAGACAATGTTGTATCTCTTTTGACCGTCCGCTGAATGACATCGAGCATGAGTGGAGGATACTTCTAACTATCGCAACAGCACCCCGCTTAACATCACTATCATATTTGCGCATATCGTTATGGTTAAATGCTTTAGCTGCAACAGCCAGCTTCTTTAACCGACCATTGCCAATATCATTCGATCGAGTTACATCTAGGTGCGACAAATTAAGGGCGAATAGAGGGTAGCGTTAGATTGAGATTAGAATTTGTATATAGTAAAGGCAAGCAAACAGCAAAAGTATCATCAACTTACCAAGAAGTAAGTCTATGCGAGTTTTGACTTTCTTCTCACGCTGTAGAGGGATATATCCGATTACTCTAGCTCGAACCATCTTTCAATGTCAATATATAATAGAAGGACTATATACAACCGAGTAGTTGAGATTATTGTTAGTTGTGACGGCGGTAGTTTGTTGATTTTGTTTTGGTTAATTTGTCAGTTGGTATAATCATGTGTAACCATCCTTTTTGAATTGGTTTGAATCGACTGCTCGCCAACTTCTTCAACCAACGATATAGATACTGTGCGACTCATTGTATTGGATACACATAATATTTGTCGGTATCCAAGGCATTTTCTTGCAGAACTCAACAATCACCACCGCCCCAACAAGTGAGGCAATTAATACTGTGATGGATTTTGCTTGACATGCTCTCTCCACTCTTCGTCGGTAAGTTGATGATCCCATGGCATACCCATATAACCGCGTTGATAGTCCATGTAAGCCTTTTGAATTTCTCCTTGAGTATTCATTACCATTGACCCTTCAGAAGCAATAGGTTCTCGGATTGGTTCGCCAGATAGGAGTAATACGTCAGCCTCGCCTTCCAAAGCTTGGATAGTGAGTTCCTCTCCATCTGGTGAGAGATATACAGTGTGATGAGGGGGGATACGTTGTCCATCAATTTGTATTGATCCTTGTTTAACATAAAGAATTGCAGTTTCATGTGAACTTGGTAGAATATGCTTCCACGTAGTTGTATCTTTTTGTGTAAATTGTATTCTAATAATTGCAGCGTTTGTAGGGCATTCAACAGGAGCTCTTATACCGTCGTGTTCTCCAGCAACGACAGTTGTAATTGTACCTTCGCGGGCAATGACAGGTGTCGTATCAGCTGGTATTTGTTGTCGAGTATTAGCTTCATTTACATCATATGCTTGTAATACCTTTGCGTCTGGTGTATCCATTTTATTAGCAGCAGGGAGATTTAACCAAATCTGATACAACTCTTGAGACGAAGTTGTCAACAATTTACCTTTGTCTTTCATATCTGGTTCAGTATCCCACATTTCTTCGTGTTGTATACCTTCCCCAGCTGTTAACCACTGAACATGTCTACCCTGATGTTTTTCCTCAGCCCCATACTCTTGTTTAATACCCAAACTATCTCTATGATAGAAGCCTCCTTTGAGTATATATGTTACAGTTATAAATCCTCTGTGTGGATGGCTAGGAAAGCCTTCGGGAAAGAAGACAGCCTGAATATATCTAACAGGATCCCAATTAAAGAAAGCGTGTCGATGATGGACTAGCAAAACAAATGGAGAAGTACCACCATTATAAGTATTGGGCACAACTTCAGATGATGAAAAGAAATTTGGGCATACTCTTCCCCCAATTGAATCTTCCCAATTTGCTGCAAATTCTTGACCAAATATTTTAGATGCAAAGAAGAGGAATACACCCTGCCAAACAGGCCAAACTGGTAAACGGGCAAACTTTTCTGTATTTGCAATTCTTCTTTGACTTGGCAGACTATTTGCAGTAGAAGTCTTCTCTATAACATTTGCATCATCGATTGAGGTAGAAAATAAAGCATAATTTGTTGGTACCACAATCGGCGACCGCAGATGACCCGGAGTAATAAAACCGTAGCAGCATGTGATACTACTCAGTGCCAGGAGAGGTATAATATGTATAAGAGACTTCATTATTATAGCGACCTCAATAAGTGATATGAAAGCAAAGGGGGAGGATACCGCAATTGCAGCTCACCAATAAAATCGTAAAGTTGTCTTACTCCTCTGATCCTATCCTCCTTACCAACTACTAAGCAGTGAATCCTCTCTCAACTATCCGGTTACTCGGTATTATCATCATCATTACTACCATTGGTTAATATTCTCATATCCTTTAATTGTTTGACTGGTATTACACGAAAACACAAAACTATCATACCATCACAGAACATCTCTAAAACATAAAGAACAATTTTCTTTGGAGGTACTACCTGCATATCACACAACAATACAAATAGAATACTAATACAATACATTCATACCTATACCATATACTAAACAACTAAACAAATAATGGGAGGTGGAAGTTATTCACGAAAGAAGGGTGCTCGATCCAAAATTAAAAAGTATAAAAGAAAAACATGGTTATGTCATAGAGCAAAGGATACAGATCAAATACAAGATGAGCTTGAGAAATCTGCAGAAACTGGTATACCAGCTGGTAAATTCGAATATGATGATGAGTTACCCGGTGGTGGTCAATTCTACTGTGTTGAAACTGGT
>Ga0214480_100234_pt1 | contig 27661 bp, 25 predicted proteins | sample M1_20Mar14CPVII9_3_FD_165042 | JGI IMG/M metagenome (GOLD analysis project Ga0214480, IMG submission 165042) | Marine eukaryotic communities from Monterey Bay, California, United States - M1_20Mar14CPVII9sort6BwellE17 | ecosystem: Environmental > Aquatic > Marine > Unclassified | place: USA... | reverse complement strand
GATGGGAGTGATGTTGATGAGTGATAGGTATGTGGTTGGTAATATTGTAGTTATAACTTTGTGTATTAAAAGTTATGTTTTTGCGCTTCTTCTACTTCTTGTAATTTTCTATCGTATCGTACTAAACAGTCATAGTATAAACTTCTTATTATATCCAACCACATCCAATATGAACATTGAAGATAATCATACTATATTATATGATAGTCTTCTCAGTCATATTTTCTATGAGTCTCTCTTCTTGGCCTCTGCTAACATTGTCTCAGCCCGCTCCGCTTCCTTCTTTGATATATCAAGTTGAGATTTTGTACTTGTATACAATGCTATTGCAGCATCCATCTTTGACTTGGTAGATGCCACATTATTAGTGTCGATAGTTAATTGTTTCTTAGCTTTATTGAGACGCTGTTCGAGTTTGAGACGCTGTTCGAGTAGCTCATGCTTACTTTGTTCTGCTGATGTTGATGATGACATTATGATGTGTACGGGCGGTTGATGTGTACGATAAACGATACTATAAATTTTATGATTTTTTCCATCTCTTCTCTGCTCTACGCTTGCCTGGTTGCAACGAGAGAGAGCGCCGCCTTTGCTTTTATGGCGATACAACTACTACCGCCTATTATAGGACAAGGAAGGAAGACTCAATAACCCATTAATACCATACAAACCATCCATTTACTTTAGAAGGAAGAGGTCTACACATTCATCTTCCACGGTCCCAGTGAAAACTGCCTGCCGGCTCGGCCTTGACGTATCTTGTGATAGTCTTGAGCGCAATAAGGAGGCAAGGGACATGGCTGTTCAATTACTAAAAGCGGGAGCCGATGTCGATAGAGCAGATAGTATGGGTGTAAGTGCTAGGATATGGATGATGGATAGAAATCCAGATCCCGAGCGACCACATGTCAAGAAGAAGGAGCTGGATGAGCTTTATGAGAAATCAGAAAAGATCGGCGATCCGTCGTTTTGGGATGATTCAGATGAGGTTAAGGCATTTATCGAAAAGGGAAATAATGATATTGTACAGTGTGATAATTGCGGTTGTTTTTCTGATGAGTTGTTCCGGGATGGCAGTATGAAAAAGTTTCAACGATGTGCGAGGTGCAAGAATGTATTTTGTAAGTGTTTTCTCTGTTAAGTGTTCGACCATGTTTATCATTTAATATATTATTCATATGGTCTAACCAATTCTTTAACATGTTATTAAATCAGACTGTAGTCGGGAATGCCAAAAGAGAAAATGGAGGAAGCATAAGAAAGTATGTGTTGTAAATGATGATGCCAAATAAAGATAAGTAAATGATATGGTCGAGGGACACGTTAGTGAGATGATATACATATGTTGGGCTATCGACTTATCGAGGTACAGATTAAAGAAGAAGGAAGAGGAGAGAAGAGTATTCTATATAAAGATAAAGACAGTACAATACAAGACGTTGATGTTGGCAATCTGAACAACTTGCTATAGGCAGTGGTTGTCTAGGTAGGCAATATGAACAAGCTTACAAACTTATAAGTCACTTCTATTTCGATTATAATCTATCTAATTGGCTCCTAGTTGCAAGAGAGTATATAATTGCATCTCCCTGGTGTTAAGCTCCACCGCCACGACAAGACGGCCAATAATTGGTGGAGAAAAGCCCTTACCACGGTATGTAGTAAGGGGGGACCAAGAAAGGATGCATGGTCCACTTTTGTTAGTTATTGTGTGTTAACGGGTGTTTGGATTGGTGCATTTGACAAGATACGTCTTACTCCCAAGGCGATCTTGCGTTTGGGGGGCAAAAACTAGACTCATCAGGGAAGTATAGACTATTAGGAGGAGTTGTCACTGTGCGCATATCAACCTGTGCTCCGTTTGTAATCAATTGACTGTTCCATTCATAATTCCACATCTCAAATGAAGACATTGAATTCGGCAAAACATAGGATCCTTTTGCGATACTAGCTTCTTTATTCTTTGAAAATCGATAGCGAAGACCTGAACAAGGAGCAACATCTGCCACAGTCACACCATCACCACTTTGGATTAATTCAATGTTTGTTCTCAGGTTGATGAGTAAATGAGTCGATGGATCCTGTGCGAAATTTCCGGTAGTAACTTCTCGGATTCCATATGTCAAGATATCAATGGTTGGACTAGAACTTGGTGCTGGTGTAAGTGTATCTGAAGTGGGTGAGGGAGTATCCTCTTCTGGAGTAGACGAGCTGTTGTAGTTTCCGAGGATAGGCATGGACTGGCTATTGGCAGAGGATACGTCACATACTTGGTAAGACTCAAGAGAATCACTCCAATCTCGACTGATTTTGTAATCGCCGTTGCTTAATTCTGTGATTTCAACGTTGTCCATAACATTGACAAATACGAAACCCTCTGCTTCAACTCTAACCTCTTGAACGGTCTGGAATAACTCAGTGTTATAGAACCAATTGTTCATGTCAACGTTGAACAAGTTGTAGACAAAAGAAAGAGGACTCTTGGTAAGAATGAGCTCGTTACTAGACACTTCAGGAGAAACTTGAATAGGATCGATGGAAGCCATCTTCAAATAATCACACGAAGTAGGAACATTGGGAGTAGTGCAATTAATCGTCTGCGGACCTGTGAGCAAGTCTTCAGGTCCTTCAGAGATTATATCAGACATGTACTGGATGGACTGAACTGCCGATTCAAAGTTCACCGGAGATGTATCAGCATCAAGTTTCACGACACTGCTTAACTTTTTAGTGTTGCACTTTTTACCTAAACAGCATAAAGAAGAAGTCGTGTTAGATACTGCGCATAGAGAATGAATTTGAAGCAGCACACATTAGACTTACCTCCTCCAATATATAACAAGTCTCCATCAGGTAAGAACTCTTGCTTCAGACTATTGGTAGGGCAGCTGTCTAGAACAACAGATACTGCAGAGCTGTCATCAATGCCAATTGAATTAGCTAACCTCTCAGAGCTAGACACTGTAGAATCCCACAAACCAAACTTGTTCCCTTGACTCATGATTGGATGAGAGAAGTCGCTCTTACGAAGCTGTACATATCCGTTTGGTGATGCCACCTGGTAGCCAGAAGCATCTCCAAAGAGTTTTTGTGCAGGCGGAGTTATATCAATCGTTTGAACCCATGTATCAGACTGTCCACATCGATCCATAGTAGTCCAAGTTCTCGTGACTGTGGCAAGTGAACCAGCTTCGCATACATCTTCCCTTGTTTGTTGATATGATACTGCATCAACAAATGAGAGTGTAGTTTGGTATGAAACAAATAGAAAGTTATCGTCAGTGTTGAATTCTTGGGCATGTGCTCGTAGTGTTTCACTCTCGATTTGTTCTTGGACTATGGGAAAGCTAACCTTGGAATTACCCGGACCGTAATCTACCAAAAAGGGAACATCAATATCGGCATCAGGCAAGTCGATGAATTCAGGAGGGAAAATGTCCTTGACCGTGATGATTTGTATCTTCTCGGTAACAAGACGAGGATCTGTCACCACATCACAATCGAGATAGACTGGTCGGATAAACCAGTGTCTCTTAATCTCCCAAACACCACAGCTGATCAACTCAGCAGCATCATCTTCGTGTACAATCTCAAATGGAGTATTGCAAAACGCTTCACCCATTGGTCTATCGGTGCCATCTTCATCAGCACTGATTGACTGATTTGTCAGAACAGTCACATCCTCTGGAAAGGAAGTAAACTTTGGAGCCACTGACAAAACTTCCACCGGATCATCTAACGGAGTGAGGAGACGACAGCCATTCTCATCCCAATCTTCACCTTCACTACAGACATTTGAGGTTATTGTAAAGTCAAAGTCTGCCTCGAACGTCTTGAGTCCATTCGATACTTGCTTCCCTGGGATGCAAGTGTTTGTGGATTGAACAACTCCCGGGCTAAAACTATAAAAACCATCCACAAGGGAGGCTGTCAAAGTCTTCTCTTCGGGAGGGTGTTCAAGGATGATCTTCTGATGGAATTCGACTTCATTGCCACATTTGTCCGATCTAAGAGAGAGATATGGCGAATTAGAGTTTAATATTATGACAGCACGCTTAAAGTCAAAATGAAATCTCAACTTACGCAGTCCAAGTACGCCAAAAGTGTGCAATTCCATCATCACGGCATGTACTCTGATCGTCAAGACTTGTACGTGAATAGACAATGCCAGAATCCTCCGATGTCAAGGTAACATCTCCAGCAGTAAGACCCCCGTCTTTAGCTTGCTGATTGGTTGCAATATCTTCAATCAGAAGGGCATTCAAACGAGTAGAATTGTAATTGTCGAAGAAGGGAATGCGAACCTCTTCAGGGATTCCTTCCAAAATTGTAGGGGCCTCGTCATCCTTTACGTAGAAAAGCTGATCTAACGTGCTTGTTGGTGGCTCTGGATTTCCGTTTGCTGCACATGTCTCTTTCAAAGGGGAGTAATAGATGTCAAGGAATGCTTCCCATGTTCGCGTCATCAACCATAGACCACATTCCCCAGCGACTTTCTCTGGTACATCGCTATTGTCAGATTCATAGCTCACGAGATAACCACACTCACTCTTAGCTGTTGGCCAACTATTGTCTATTGCGGGGCTAAAAGTATCAGCTGAGGTTGAAAAGGTGAATTGCTAAAGGAAAGACGAAGGAGGTGAGAGTTGAAAAGTCTAATCATACATTTTCTCATCAAGTATCACTTACAGGTGTACTCCACGGAGTTTCGGTCCAAATTGGTGCTCGAGGTTGTAAGTATATAAACTGATCAACATAATCACTCTGTCCACATGTATCACTGACAGTCCACCTTCTAGTGAGTTCAACCGTACCACAGAGGTATTGTTTTGGTACATCAACAGTTTCTGAGAATTTCGTGTAGACTAATGTTGTTTTGCAGTCAGGGTCAGAAGTTAAGATTCGTGGTCTTTTTGATATTGCCAAATTGGGTGTGAACTCAGAACATGTAATCGCAACCACTTGATCGTTTGGATTATTATCAAACCCAATTGTGAGGGGTATTGGCTCCACATCTTCTTGGTATGCCTTAATACTCGGGTTAATACCAGTCATATCTTTATTCACTGTTTGGTTGACTTGTTGTTTCAGTTTATCAATTCCTGTCAACAGTGAATCCAAGTAAGCTTGAGATGTGAACGATCCATCCGCATTGAGTCGCCTTGCATTTCCATTACAGGAAGGGGGGGTAAAGTCAAGATCCACCATAGTATCAGTTTCAAATGATTCATCTGAATTGGAAATTCCTCCAGCAGCATTATTATCAAGGGTCTTTGTAGAGCCAATGATCTTTTTCTTAAGTGATACCGACGAGCAATCTTTACTGTAAGGTACTGATCCAGAAAGATCATCAAAAGTTGCACTGGGCAAATTAGCACGATCTTCCCGTAGTATTGCAGCATTACCATCTGTAGTTGTCTTCGATCCTGTACCAATCGTACCAGCCGTTTCAAGCTTGGCCCGAGTCTCTTCTAAAAGTATCTGTGCATCGGCCACACAAGTTGCGTCGGACTGTTTTGTTCCTTGTTCAGTTTTGCTAGAGCACGTTTTACATCCAAATAGGCAGGCCTTCCAGCATGTTTTTGTGGTGACGTCCGTTCTAATGTAATTACAACCCCACTGATCTTTTTCAGACAAAGTAATAGTCTTTCTAGAATCGGACTGAGAAGATATTCCAAGACCATTAGTGATGAACAAGCCTGCATCTTCTAAACCGTCAACAATTGTATTTCCAACATCCTCCCAATCCACTTCATTAAAGGCATTTTCAAAATCGTTGGCGAAAGTTATAGCAGCTTGTGCTAATGCAGCGGGGTCACCAGTTGTGACTAGATCCTGTAAACCGGCCCTAAAGTTTTCAACACCCGTCGCCACTGCATCAAATGCGGCCCCTATGAATGGTGCCTCATCGATAAAACCTAAAATGGCTTCTCCGATTTCTACAATAGCGTCTCCTACTGCATTTACAGTATTTGTAATACCTTCTTTGATTTTCGTGACTGCACCCTCAACAAATTCAGCGACTGCTTCGGCAGCTCCTCCCCACGCTACTGAAACATCAAACGAGCCAAACTCGGTATCCTCAATCATCACAAGGTCCAAGGTGGCATCACCTTTCACTGTAGTTTCAACTAGCTCGGCGTCTACCACAAGTGTGAATTCGACAAACAAATCTTGGCCGTTGTTTCTCTCTTCCATGAATAGAGAAGCGCCAAGGTCAGCAAAGCTCAAGACTGTAATATCAATCTCAAAGAAGAGCACAATTGATGGCTGTGTTGTAACATTTAAAACTAGCTCATTCAGTTCAAGAACAGCAGGGACGAATACAATGTTTCCAAACTCGGCATAGAAGTTGTTAAACGCCCACTTTAGTATCAGCCAGAAAGATAATGTAGTGAAGGGTAAGAGACAAAGTTCAAGTAGTTTAGTGAAGAGATATTGTAGAAGAGTACTTACATCCCATTCAATCTTGACTGTTGGATTCAACAGCTCTAGAAATTGGATTTCACCCTCTAATAAGGCACCGTTGTCATTGACTTGAATGGTGACTTCTCCATACGATCGAAGGATCGGAATTGCAAAAGCAGCTTGAATATCCACAAGTACCGATTGACCAGTTTTGTAGTCTATGAGCACTCTAGCGGCTGAAATTGAAATCAAGATGATAGACATATATGTTGTATCAGAAGCAAGAAAGAATATAGAACACGCCCTCCTTCAAATGAGCAACTACTTACCACCCTCAACTCCAGTATTGTCAGCAGTTAAGTTCTCTCCAATAGAGAGGAAAGGGTCGTCTTGAGGAAGAGAAAGTTCTAACTTTGCATCAAGGAAGAAACTTGGAAGAACTGTATCAATGACATCAATCTGAAACATGAAGCAGAAAGGATATGTCAGAAATGAATCAAAAGAAGAAGACACCCCTTCCAGTATCTAGTCTCTTACCTGTGCTTCAGCTTCAACAATGAATAGGTCAAAGAGGTTTAGCTTCCCAGAAAATCCAATACCCTTTGGTATATTTAGATTGATAGACTCAATCTCATTCTCACCAAAGGGTGATATAGCAACCCAGGCAAAACAGTCAAGAATGAGTTCTTCTTCGCCGGTTGCTAGTGCAGTGGTGTTAACAGGCCCACATGATATTGTAGGATCATCAGCATTGACAGGAGTAATACCAGATTCGAGCACACTTCTCGGCAAGCCAGTAATCAGGCTGTCTAAATTCGCACCATCAAGTTCATTTGCAACGTTAAGTATCTCTTCAATAGTAAAGCTTGAGATAAGACCAAAGAAAAAGTTCTTTTCCCGAACTACTGTGTTGATACCAATGTAAGCAGCTCCAAATATATAGTTCTTTGCACTGGGATCTTGTAGCCCACAGGCATCACTTGATCCAAGACAAACTGTTGCACCAAGGGTGAGACTACTTGGAGGAGGGATACCGGCTGTAGCAGCAGCCTTACTCAAGTCAAATTCCGCACCAGCAATAACATTATAAATATTCAATATTGGCAATCCAAATGGATTGTTCCACTCCCCAACCAGTTCTAATTGGCCACCAATAAGAGTTGCTGGAATAGCCCCAACAACTTGTGACACAGATACCTCTCCTTCCAAATAAAAGATCTCTGGGTCTGAACCATCACAATCTCTAACACAAATCCGCATGGGAAGTCGTAGGCCAAGTTTTGTAATTTGCGTTCTTGATACACCACCCACTGCTAGTAGTGGAAGAATCTCATACTCAAAAAATACAGCAAAGCCTTTACCATCGACATCCACTATAGCAAAGCCATTGTCGTTAGGGTCAATTTGTGGAACAGTACTCGCTGAGAGCTCTAGGCTGGCACCGCCTGGACTGATCCTGCTTGCAATTTCAAATTTGAGACCATCAAACAAGTCATAGAAGAATAAAGAGGTAGTATCGGTGTTGCCTCTGTCAACGGGTGGAAGAGCTGGATCTCCGGAAAGAGATAGTTCAATGCTTGGAAAAGCATCAACCTCAAGCACTAGCGCAACATTTTCAATGCCAAATTCACCTAGCTGGATGCTACTCAAAGAGTTAGTCGTCTCATCAGCAACGGTTTCACTTATTTGAGCAAGTGTAACATAAAGTACTTGATTCACTGTGATTGAATCAACTAATGCCGAAAGGCGTACTCCATCACATTCTGGAGTAAATGTGGAAGTTAAGACTCCTTGAATGACTTTAGAGGGAACCCTCGGGGTATCATCACACTTACCCGCACAAAAGGGAAGATTGCCGCTGCCCAAGGCAGTTGAAAGTACGGATATGACATTGGTGACTTGCTGAGTTGACGGCTTTGTTGACTGCAGCGCCCTTGATTGATTCGGTAGCTCAACAACTGAAAAAGAGTTGTCTTGAATTCTTCGACGCACAGATGAGGAAGGCTTTAACGAAGGTGCTGTGGTAGGGCTTGAAGTAGGGTTTGTGGTAGGACCCTTTGTTGGCTGATCAAGTTGCAAGCGTGTAAATTTATGAGCATATCATGTGGTGTGGGTATTAGATGATACAGAAAAGTGAAAAGCAGAGACTTACATTGGCTGTTGGGTTCGTCTGAGTGCAGAAAGTGGATGAGTAATCATAAGAAACAAAAGACGAGTGGTTAATATATGACATGGTGGTAACACACTAACAAAACAAGGAGTGATATGTATTCTCACCGTCGGAGCTTGTGAAGGAGATTTACTAGGTGGACTTGAGGTGGTAGGACTTGGGTTACTGTCACCACCGCCACAAACTCCAGACCAATTATATCTACCTTCTACTTTATTAAAACTGGCATCATATCCATAGCCCAGTCCGAAACCAATAGAATTTCCTGCAAGAAGGGTTCTTTTATCTTCTTTGACATCTTGCTTGTACTTATCAAAGTTGTCTTTAAAATTCTTTGCTTTTTCCAAGCTCTGAGTTGCCATTCTACTAACAGTCTCTCTAATAGACTCATCGGATGCTCGACTGGTCCGCAATGGGAAAGATGTTTTCAGGGGTGTACTTAAACCAATTCCAGCCAGTTTGTACGCAGACTTGTCCAGGCAATGAAATGGTGGGGCATTAAAGAGGAGGCTGATATCTGGAAGAAAGTCAAAAGGAAGAGGAATATCGATTCCAAATCCATCACCACCATTAAATGATGCAGCACTGACGTCCCAATAAATATTGACAGAAAGACCAACACTGAGTTCAGGCTCGAAAAGATCACCAAGACGTGATAAAAGTTTTCCAAGTGTAGTCTGCTCTTGGGGATCAACAGTAACTGTCGCACATGTTGGATTAGTACATCCTTGTGAGGAACAAGTAGTAGCAGCTGGGGTATTACACGCCTTGGGAAGATCAGAGTTTGCCGGGCAATAATACCGCACTGGGCACTTGCAATTTGTATTACGGTTACATGTGAAGGGAACAACAGGTAGCCGCCGATGCTTGGAGACTTGATCTGTAAGCCGCCGATGCTTGGAGGCTTGGTCTGTAATGAGTAGACGTGACTAGAGAATGATGACAAATAAAAGACATGAGATGTAAATGAGAAAGGATTGAAGTCTTGTGTTTAAGAAATGTCATCCAATAAATCAAAATATGCTTACCGATTTTGTTGGTGCGTCCGTAGGAGAGGCACTTGGCGAAGCAGAAGGCGACACTGATGGTGCATCCGTAGGCGAGGCACTTGGCGAAGCAGAAGGAGACACCGATGGTACGTCCGTGGGTGACGCGCTCGGAAAACCAGAGGGATATTCGGAAGGGCTAGCCGAAGGACTTTTGGACGGTGAAGATGTAGGACCCTCAGTCGTCTCTGAATCCCTTATGGGTTGTCCTCTTGGTGTCGTAGATCCTTTTGGACACCAATATCCTTCTTCACAGCGGCAGACGCGACCAGCACCACAAGCTGTGTATTCTCCATTCTCATCCGTGAATTTGAAACTATCAACTGGATTCCCTTTCTTTGAAGTACTGCCTGGTGGACAATAATATCCAGCCTCACAATCATCGCTCGTTTCATCTTTATTATCACGATCCTCATGACAATATTCACCTGCTGGACATAACACCCTTGTTGTTGGCGTTGCAACTGCACAAGTATATCCTGCTGGACATGTTTCTCTGAATGTCAAACCACATGATAACCCACCAGCGATTGGTGCAGCGAAGGAAAACCCAAACCCTGAAAGATCCGTTTCGCAGTTTATGTAGATGAAGAGAGATGGTATCAACTTCTGTTAGTAGGTGGGTTACACGAACAAAGACAAACCAAGTTCAATTTCAAATCACACAGAGTTCACACATTTACACAATACAAACGCAGACTTTCCAGCCTTTGGAGTGCCATCCCCCAGCTTGCCACTGTCAAAGCCAGCCTCAACAGTTACACCACCAGCTTTGGCTGAACATTGAAACTCAGTGTTGCTAGAAATAATATAATGAAGGGAACTTGAGTGAGGGCGTGATCAATCTCATACATAATCATTAGTTCATACAAACTTACAGAGATTCCGATACAACTTTTGGAGTCACGACATCAACGCTTAAATCAGCTCCTAAGGTAATGCCAAAATACTGTTGTTGAAGTTCTCGACGGTTTACTTCTGGAACTTCTATCAAGCCAGAGAGCACACCTAAATCTGCACTGTTGATGGCGCTTGCAATACAGTCATACAAGTTCAATGAAAATGCTCGTGCTTCATCCTTGACATATGTTAGATCTGGAAGACCTGTAAGACCAGTAATATCTGCATCAGAGGGTAAACATGATCCTTGATCCTCGTCAGGACTCAGCAACTTATCAAATACTGCATCAGGACTGAAGCCTGAAATGAAACTAGTAATGTTTTCAAGACGATCAAGATCATCATCATTTAGTTCTTCAAAGCATGTGGTCAAATCACGTGAAATGTTTTTAATTGAATCTGGGGAAAAGCCTAGTAGAGTTTCAAGTTCGTCCTTAAGAGGATCAAAGACTTCGCCGAGTTCTTCGGCAACGTACTCTGTCACTGCTGCTTTTGCTGAGTCAAGAGCACCAAGAATCACCGAGGGATCGAGAGAAGCAATTGTAAAAGGCTCAGAACTCTCTCCTTGAAGATATCTTGGAGCAGAGGACACACCTTCATAGAGAGGAAACACTTGTTCACTTGGATCCTTGTACCCACCACGAAGGGCACTTGTTCTCGTGCCATTTACAGAGCTACTACTGCCACTTACTGAGTCAGTCTGTGGAGATATATGAAACAAAAGACAAGTAAAAGTTGAGCAGCATATGACAGAAGTGGCATGAATATGAAGGCACAAAGTCAACTTACCTCAATACTAACTTCCTCGACGACCCCGTTATCAAGCACCTCGTTCATGCCCTCGGCCGCTTCACTATTGTTGTCATGACTAAACCAAACAGCTTCTCCGCTACCTACAATACAAAGTACAACTATCATCACAATCATTACAAGAAGACTGCGATAACCTGTCAACTGAGGTGGTACTGCCTTTTGTTTGGCCTTGCTACGATTACGACCACGGCCCTTGCCACGGCTCTTACCCTTGCCACGACCCTTACGACGACTCTTGCCTCCGGTATGATTTGACTTGGGATAGAGAAGGCTTGATGCTGACTTGAGAACGGTCCTCAAAGTCTTGCAACTACGATCATAGAGATCTCGATCATACGCGGAGCTCAACATTCCATTCAAATCGACGCCAAACATAGATCTCAACCTTGAAGAGAAGAAGAAGAGCGATGACGTTGCCGTGATCATCACGAAGATCAAGACGGCAAATGCAACTAGGAAGTTGGGACGGTTGGAGTTTGACACATCATTTGCTTCCAATGCCTTGGTACTAGTATCTCTAGACACCTAAGTAGGGTATCAGACAAGAAGCAAAAGGGTGAGTGAAATAGTTGCCTAAGAAGGTTAAGGAGACATGTACAAGAGTACTTACATCCACGGTAGTATCCTGTACACTTGGATCAACTTGACCATCGTCGTCAGCTTTAAGTTTCAAGCTGAGATTCTTCGCCTCTGGCAGCACATCCTTGCTTACTTTTGGCTTGGATACAAATGCTGATTCGTCTTCATCCACAATGGAATCGATTGATACTCCAGAATCTTCATCTCGGGCAACCACGGCTCTACTTGAGGGACTTGTTAGGTTAGAGCTTGAGTTTGTAACCTCACTCTCTACTCCATCATCAACAACTCCACCTTTGTTCGTACTTGTGCCCAAATAGTCGAAGAGAATGCTCGGTTGAATCAACTGTGAAAAGAGAGGACATTGAGCAACAACAAATCATTAGTATCAGCCTGTATCAGCACAGAGGTAATAAGCATGGCATAAATCTACATTCTGGTGGATAGAGACTCACCAATGGACCACTAATACCTCCCATACGAGCACTGCCGAGAATCTTCTGCATCCAATTCAACTGGGGCGACTTTAAATGGTCTAAGTCGGTATCAACTGCCTCTCCATTTGCCTTGTCGATCAAACTGCGACGAGGAGGTTTAAACCAACTGGCTTCTCCCCTATCTACGAGGCAAAATGTAACGAACACCGCAAGTAGATAAGCCCGAGATGTACGCTTGGACCGAGCTTCCTTTTTCTTACTAGCCCTAGTTTGGCTAATGCCTCCATTGTGGTTCAACTTGGAGGAAGGTAAAACAATCTTGAGTACATCCATCAAGATATTGTATAAAACATATTGTTGAGCATACGTGGGGCTCAACTTCCCATTTACATCCACGGCAGCTGCTGCGATCCTTGACTTTGGATAGGAGAAGGAAGACGAAGTAGCCAACATGGTAATCATCATTACCGCCAGGAAGGGACTTGGGCAGTAGTGATACCACGTCCTAATCTGCGTGGCTTGAAGTTCAGCGGACTGAACGGTTCTCATCGACGTATACTGTGAGGTGATCCAAGATATGGGAGAGGAGAGGGTATGTGAGAGATGTTGCTTGACATATTGTATGCATATCAAAACACAAACAATCATCCATCCGTCCATACATACTGCTGACTTACGCCGATAACTAAGATACAACCGAGGAGAGATACCAAAGCATAAACAGCAGAAGAAGAAAGAAGCCGATTTTTATGGATTTTTTTATTAAGGAGAGCATCTTTCTTGGACGTTTGATTACGGCTGGTATCTAACACGGTAGTATCAGAAGAAGTAGTACTAGCGCCACGGCTGGACTGGCTCATTCCAATCGAGATTAAAATCGCAGTAGCAATAGCGGCGGCGCCAATCATCATCAGATGATGATTCGGATCGGGTTCAGGAGGAGGACGTTTCAACATCCAATGGCCAACAGCGCAAAGGATGTCATGGCTCCGCCCAACAAAGGTTGAAGAAGATAGGATAGTAGGATTGATTTGAAGGATCATGTTGTTTCAGTTTTGTGTTGCTGTTTGTGTTGAGTGTTTTGCATGTTCGAGGCAGTAGGCGGCTGCATAACTCTGCATGCAGAGTTCTCATAAGATTGTTCGGGAATCATTTTTATTGTGTTTGGTGGTCGTTTGTTTACACACGATTGTGGCAGTATAGTAGGAATCGTGTCCACACTGAGAAATGACTCTCTGTACTGCCCTCGAAAACGCATACAAGGTCAGAGGTTTACAATCCGAGTTGTTTTGTGAATCAATATCCTGCATGCTTATTTTTGTCATTGAGGTAGGCTCAGTACTTGAACTTGAAAGCCTAAATCCCCTATACGCTTTGTCCGAGGTGGTACTTAATTATGTGATGCACCTCATTTTCGTGTTCTAGTAGGAATCGATGCTAATCGTGGTAGAGAACTGCATACAGTTTTTTGTGATCCAGGGACGAAACCAATTCTAAAGTAGGTTATACCCCTTTCTTAGTCCTGGTGGAATTCAGCAGCCCGCATGCTTTGTTTTCCGGCATCTACCTAATTTGATGTTTTGTTGTTTCTTCTTCAGGCGCATATGCTCAAATGATATTGCAAAACTGCAGTGTCAGTAAAGAGGTGATTCGATAAGGTATGTAACCGTCCGCTACTTCACTTCAATTTCAAAGCAGATGTTTAATACCGACTCTGCTTCTACTTCCACATTCGACCCACGCATAACTTGAACTAACTTATGATTGCAACTGCTCTATCACCATCGATAACATTCAATGATTTTGCTGATGTATCAGGTACGGGACGGTGATGATTGCAACCTGAATTATTGTTAATATTGAGGTGGATGTTGTACCTACTTGAATTGTTGTTGCTAGTGAGGTGGATGATTCCATCAGAAGGAACGAGGTTCAGTTGTGACCATTGTTATTGTATTTGCTGATTTTTCATTTCCTCCGCCACCACAGGCTAAAATCATTTTATCGCTATCGACCTCGGGTCCACCACCCTGTCTCTGTTTCCAAACTACTGAGCTTAGTTAAACCCATACACTAATAGTACATTAACCGTTTGTGTGTCATAACAACTCCTTCACTAATTTAATTATGAAAACCAATTCTAATATGCAACTGTTCTGATTTGGGATTCATTTGTGATAACCAGTCTTAAGTCTTAACCAGTGTATTAAATATGACTTTCAATTTGAACACTACAGTCCTAATCCAAATTTTCAATATGACATAGCGGGCACAGCGGATCCCTTCCACTAATTTTATTTAATATGCAACATTCAACATGTTAGTTATAGATTTGGAATGGATGAAATACTTAAACGCTAGGCGGAGGTAATTGTCCAACTTGTTGTAATTTACCACATGAATATCTATTGCAATGAGAGATTTTTTATTGCTGTGTATTGGTATAAATATTTACAGATTAGTTCATATTATGAATATACAGTACAATATAAAAAAAATCGTATAATAATATAAAGTTACTTACCCATATCCTCCAAACGACACCGCTTTAAGCGGCTACTGTAATTCATAATTGAAATTATGTGCATTATAAATGTGATGTTGTACTGTACCATATGTGAGTAAACTAACTAGGATGTACTAAGTAAATTGCCCAGAACAAACAATTGACACCTCCTACGGTGGTGTATCGTACTGCTCCCACCATACATTGTACCGGAGAGCGAGAGATAATAGAGTTGCAAGTTGCCGCTGATAATACAAACCGCCATTTTCTATAATTGTTTGTTTGTTCCAATGTAACCACCAAGCAAAAACAAATCAACTTTATTATCGCCCACAAATCGAAACTTCCGACAGACTCTACTATTAGGGCACTAATATTCGATCTACTTCACAACCAACTACATGTATGAATTGCATTAATCTAATTTCAACATTGTCTCGAGTTCAACGTCTCATTACAAAATTTTCAGTTTTATTTTTTTAGCTTCTACTCATCTCAGCTACCAGCCCTTACTTTGGCGGCAATACATAGCATCATATAAACCGCATATACATCTAGACCATGTCTTCTTCTCCATCTAAGAAAGATGTTTCATCCGAAAAGAACTACTGGAACGATTTCTACAGGTAAGTTTAGTTTAAGAGTGGGCTTGTGTGGTGCATGTATTTTGCAATTTATATCGATATGATGGTCATATATACCTTATACTTCTAACTCCTCTGCCATATCACTTACATCTTTAATAATATCAATATACAGCAAGTTTAACATTGCACATCCATCCCAATTTTGTGTAATGACAGCCATCGAGGCAAGTGAACGTTCCCATCCAATTATCGAATTTGGATGCGGCAATGGACGTGATTCAATATACTTTGCAACACACGGATTCAAAGTCTATGGATGTGATTTATCCAAAGATGCTATTGAGAAGGATACTGCCAAGTCACAAGATGTCGATGTTACATTTAAGGTTGTTGATGCTAGTAGTAATGATGAGGTACAGTCTATTGTAAATATGGCACGTAGTAGTAGTGGTAGTAAGAATGTTACAGTATATACACGTTTCTTCCTACATTCAATTGATGAAGTACAAGAATCCAAATTCTTCCAGGCATTATCAAATGTATTAGTTGCTGGGGATATGTTATACTTTGAATTCCGTTCCAAGGAAGATGAGGCATTAGATAAGGTACATGGTAAAGGTCATTATAGGAGGTATGTTGATACACCCGTCATGTTGGAAAGTTTAAAATCCCTTGGATTTGATATAAATTATCAAATTACTGGACAGGGCATGGCCAAGTATAAGAATGAGGATCCATTCGTTAGCCGTATTACTGCAACAAAAGTGTAAGGTGGGAAATAAGAGATGCCTTGGAAGTTATAACTGTGGACCTTTCTCTGCAAATTCTAACTACTTAAGCTAAACTTTGCAAGTTGCTCCTATCTCTAGATAAACCAGAAACTAAAATAGTGTCTTACTAACACTATTAGTCTATATTTATTTACATATATCTCTTAGCCTTGAGCATAAATACCACACCAAATCACAACCCTTCTTAAGTAAACCTAGACTAAACTTCCCAATACCGCCCAAAACCAACCAACCCTACGAAATTTGCTGACCACCACCCATCATACCACCCATATTATTATTATCACCCTCATCAAATGAACTAGGCATATCCGAACTAGGTCCTCTATAAATATCCCTCCAATTCTGAGCATGAATCTCATCCAAAACTAATGAAAAACACTGTACCAATGCATCCCTTTCCCTTGGTGAATTAGCCTCTAAATCTAACGAACCTTCCTTGGTTAATAATGAGAAACATAATGATTCCGATACTGAAGCATTCTCAACACGACGTAATGCCGTTGTCTGTTTACCAATATCAACATACATTATATGACTTAATGGTACTTGATGTAACTTTCCCAATTTTAATTCTTTACCTGATGAACCTGGCGCTGATGACTTTTTACGCATTTCAGTACGCCACGTGATGGCAGTTTCAGTTAATACTAATCGGACAGTCTTGGGTTTACCACGTGATCCGTGAGCGACGATTAATACGCCTGGATCACGTAATTGTTGCATGGCTGCTGATACTACGATATCTTCATTGGTACTATTCATTGATGATCCGGTATTTCCACTAATGGCTATGTTATTATTGTGTTGTGAGCCTGGTGTACCAATAATTCCATTTCCGCCACCATAAGGTGTACGTTGACTTCCTGATATGGAACTACCACCGGTATAACTTCCACCATCACCACCTTGTTGTTGTTTACGACGACGTCCCGATCGTGACCGTGCACTCCATGCATACCGCTTAGGATATGAACCAAAGTATTGAACTCGTAAACCACGGGGTAAGAGGAGATAGAGTACGAAAAGGAAGAGTAAGGTGAAGAGACTTGCAGAGAAATGGAGTGGATTGATACCCAATGGGCCCATAACGCTGGTGGTTGAGGTACTACTACTACTGCTGCTGTTATCTGACATGATTCTACCTACGGTAGATTAAAGTCTTATATTCACCTTGCTCAATACCCAAACAACAAAACTTCAATTTCTCACTGATCATTTTTGCAATAAAGGATACCGCTCGAGAGAATGATCTATCATAACATCAATACAATAGCAAGTATAGTTGGTGATCGTCCTCTAATAGTAGATCAAATATCGATGCCCTAATAGTAGTGGTTTCGATAATCAGAAAATATGAAGTTGCTTGATCTTGCTTGGTGGTGCATATGACATAAGAAGAAAGAGGAAGAAGCTTTCAAGTTTTTGTTTATGTTTAAGGTAGTTGTAAATCTCCTCATTGGTATCATGGGCAATTGGTATATAGGTTGCCGTGCAGCATCGTATACAACTTATTTAATAAACAGATTATCTCGATTCTCTATGTATATTCTCAAGTTGGATCATTTCAGCCATACATCACATCTGCCCATAAACAAACTTAAATTTGGTGCACCTTGCTGATAAGTTTTTATTTTACTAAGATGACCACTCAACATCAATATACCGTGTGTGATAATACTGAATAAATTACGGTATAAGCCAGTAGTATAGCTAAGTCGGCAGCGGAAAGGGTATACCATTAAGCAGAAACTTATATCAAAATAACACATCACATATCGTACCATACACACATCAATACAATACATTGCAACTAATATATCATGGGAAAGAAGAGTCGAAAGAAGGGTGCTAATAATAATAAGAAAAAGTCAAAGAAGTCTGTAGTGTCCAGCGCACCGCCACAGCAGCAACAGCCACCTAGTCATAGAGATGAAACGTCAACAACTAATACCACTAACAAACGAGAGTTCTTCGTGGGCGATAGAGTATGGTTTTGGGATAAATTTGTCGTGAATTTGTATAATCCAAATACATTTAGAGGATATATAGGGAAGATAGATGGTTCAACAATGGGTATTATAACTTTCCATTCATTAATGGAAGGGAGGGACGAAGAAATGGTATGGGGTGAGTTAATTGTTATTGTATCATGTTATATAAATGTGTGGTATATAGTTTCTAACTTGTAGATCTATATACAGTCGATACTCCCTTAGTTATACCCGACTTATGGGACAGCATGATACTCCGCTTTGATGTGGGTTTTCCCGTTTTGATTAAAACTCAAATTGGATGGGAAGCGTTAACAGTGAATAGAGTCTGGCCAATTGATAGATTAATTCTTTCTGCTCCTACAATCGACATCACCACTGCTATCCCGCATTACAACTGTGACCCTTACACGGTATCATTAGACTCTGAACATAACATTCGAGAACGTTGGACAGTGTTCAGATTTACAGTTGGAGAATCTGTCATCTTTGATTCAACGACTGCCATTGGAACTACTCAGAGCGCTAGGAAATTGCTATCTAAAGCAGATAGATGGATAAATGGGATTGTAACGGCAGTTGATGTAGTACAGCAACCATACGCTCCTTATATGTGCTCGTTCAATATTGATGGAAAGAAGTCACCAAAGCAGTGCTACATTGTTATAGATGATGATGAACATATCACTGGGGCGGAAACAACACCAAGGGAAAAACTTTTAGATGCAATCTTTACAGATTGCACACCTGAACATCTCACTTATCTTACGTCCTTCTATTCCATTGACATATCTGTCATTCGTGACCTGATTATTGAAAAGGCAGTCAAAGCAGGAAGCTACAATGTGAGTATGGTACACACAAGATATGACACGTATGCCTTTTTTAACACTCACATTCTCTAACGATACCACATTTTCTCACTACTGCTTGCATTATTAGACACTATTCTGGCTACAGGAATACCATTCTCTTGATATTGAGACCATCAAAGATAACAATGGGAATAATCTCTTGCACCAAATTGCATCATCGGATAGTGCCGCCAGTTTTCTCCACAAAGCAGCTTATCGATATTCAGTAGGAAAGCCAAATCAAAGTCTTTTGGACATCATGAGATGGAAGTATGGCAAGAATGCAGTGTCCATGGTAGATGAAAAGAATAAAAATGGACAGACGTGGCTTGAGATACTTGTTTGCAGAGAAAATGTGAAAGCCGTAGATGCTGCCCTCTCCCCAAAGAATGGCTTGGCATGGAAAATGATATCCCATGGGATTACTGATGATAAAATTGAATCATTGAGGACATGTGTCAACAACTCTACGAATGTGCATATCAATTCAATCTTCCAAGCATTCATCAAACTTAAAGATGGAAGGCGTAGGTATGATCTATTAATTGGTGACCGTGGCGAGCACACAGAAGAAGCCTTGTTGGCAAACGAAGAGCTAGCAAGTATCAAAGATTCTTCAGAAAATCGACGGAAGTTCATTCAATTATGCCAGGACGTCGGTGATCATCATCAAGCACGGATGGGTATGAACATTTTCCTTTATTTTATTCAACAGGGGTTTGTTAAGCTATTCCGAATGTTCTTTGAAGATAACAGGGAGCGGTTTATTAACTTTACTTATCATGCACATTCAAGAGTAAATCAGCAAGAGTATATTCAACCAGAGCTAAGTAAATTCCATGATAGTTATCCACATTTGAATGAAGGTGCTGACATAATATCCGCTACAATAATCGGAGGAAGTGGGCATGTTCCTTCAAGACTTAACCGTGATGGAAAAGGCATTAAGAGAAAGAAGGAATACTTCAATATGCTCTCGGATTATGCAGATACATGCATATCACGCGATCATTCCTCCAATGGACCTTGTTCTTGGTTAGCTTATCTAAAAGAACGGTGTGGAGGAAGCGACTTCAAATCATTAGTCAAGTACAAGATTAGCTTGCTAGAAGATGACGAATCATTACCTGGCCGACTGGATATATTAAATTACCTTATTAATGACACCAAAACCAAGGCATCATATACCAAAAACCCATTGAAGTACGTGATGACAGCTATTCGTTTCCGTCAATGTGGCATGTTGAGGTGGTTGATTGAGAATAATCATATCAATTTAGACTTAGATGAGGAAGTATCACAGTGCTCAATTCCAAATATCATCGCGGCATATATAGAGGAGTTTCATTTTGCTCCTACCTCATCCATGACAGTGGGTGAGTTCTTATGCCTCGTTTGTGTGGAATGGGATGACTTACATTCATTGCAATGGCTCCATGAACAATGCAGCGATCCTATCAGGTTGAATAATGGATTTAATTTGCTTCATCTGAGTGCCTTCCTTGGACGGATAGAGATCGTTGCCTGGATCTACACAACACATCTTTGGGATGCTCTTGTCAAAGAGGTGTCCGAGCGGAAGCCCTACACCAATTGCAAGGCAATACATATTGCGGCAGGAGAGGGTCATATCTGCATCGTAGATCTTTTAATCAAGTTTGGCTGTGACGAAGAGGAGGTAGTAGATGGTAAAGCCCTACATGATTTCGCCTTAGCCTCGGGTCATGATTTCGTACACCAATGGGTCACGAAGAGGGAGTCCAAGAAGGAGATAATGAGTAAGCCAAGTTCGCTTGAACTCAATGTGCAACAACTGCTTCACCTTTTATCAACAAGAGACACACCAATTGAAAATATAAAGCGGCATATCATCGATACCAAATGCTTGCATATCAAGTCATGGGGATATGGTAGTAAGTATGACATATTGAGCTCGTTTGGCATTTCATTTGGGGATGTGATTAATGAATGCTGTAAGAGAAACAACGTCGAATTTGTTGAATGGCTTTGTGTAAGAATGGTCTTCTGGCCTTCAAGGTACGATTACCTAAACTTCTGGAATACGGATCATGTAGATGAACCAAAAAGACTTGACCATAATGAATTGATGGCTCTTTCAAAAGATTTTGGGCTTGTCAACTTAACCAACATCCTATCAAAAAACTCGTGGACAAAGAGTATATCATGCATTGATCCATTGGCATCAAAACTTTTCTCAATATTAGCTCTAGGTGATAAGTCATCATCCACAATACAATCAAAGTTACTATATGCTACGTCACTAATGAAACTTTCTGGGGTGGCTCACGATCAAATAAAATCTCTTCTTCGAAATGGAGGCAGTTGTGAGGATATCAACCAATTGATCATTGCATATAAAGATATACGAATTCATTTAGAGGAAGAGGGAGGTTTGAGTGAAGATTTAATAGATAACGACTATGACATCAAAACGATTGCTGAAAACATGGCACTCAGTATGGAAGGTCACAATTATTCCAATGATTATATATGGAAAGATTATACACGGAATGACCACCCTCTCAACCAAACAAACTTTAGTGAGGGCAAATGCTTACATGATCTTAGCTCTGTACATATAATGATTGCAATGGAAGGATACTCGGAACTTGTTCGATTCTGTAAGAAGAACTTCTACGGCTGGACAGATGAGATGGAGTTTGATGTTGTGCTTGTGGCAACATATTTTGGTCACCACGAGATTGTTGATTTGTTTCTCAGTGGTGCGGAGGACGAGAACCTTTCCATGATCTCCCCAATGGAATTACGTGTACTAGGAGCCATGCTCGGTGCAAGCGAAGCTGGGCGGTATAAAGACATTATCCACTATAACTCATTACACTTACTCCCAATATCAGATTCCTTCAAACAAGATACTACGGAAGATGCCTCCACTTCCAATTCATTAGTGTATACCACTGTTTATGCAATATTAGAGAACACTCATCACAAAGATACAAACGCCAAATCTATGTTAGAGGTTATTAATATGCTTGTCGATCATTTGTATTATAGTATTGGAAATTTACTCTCAGCAGTGGATAAAGTCATTAGTTATGCAGATGTGTATCATACTCCACAAGAGGCTGTTTTTGAACGATCTCTGGATTTTTTCAATGTAATCAAGATGAGACTTGGTTCTGATCTAGTAACCCAGCATAATCATTTGCTGAAATCTGCAGAGCGTATAATGGAGTTTGTTTTATCAAAACTGCCCAGGGAAGAGGTTAAATTGAGCGACGACGACAAGGAAGTGTTTCGATCTAAAATGTTATCATGGCTGGATGATTTAATAAAGTTGGGTGTTGATATACAAACACTTAAACCGGGTCATAATCGTTATTCCAAGAACGACAATCACCAGAAGTTTCTCGAATCTCTCAGAACACTGCGGCAAGAGCAAGTTGAATACTGGGCTCAGTTTGATGTTATCAAGAAGAAGTCTCTTTCCCATGTACAAAGTGCATTCGACAATGGGACCCTGGACATTGAAGGTCGTGATAGAGGCGGTCTGCAACTCACCCATTTGGCAGGTGAGTAACTCAACATGTTGTCTGTTTATGCTTCCTTTCTGTACTAATGTCAAACGATCATCTCTTTTAGCTGTGTACAACCGAACTGATATACTCGAATGGCTTGTTATTACAAAAAGGATGAGCCTAAACACTTTAGATGGCACCGGTAGGACCCCTTTAGAAGTCGCTGACGCCAGCAATGCTGTGGATACAAGATTATGGATAACAAAGTATAATGCCAAGCTCAAAATTCAGTCATTCGTGAACCAGAATTATAGAAGGATGCTAGTTCATCGGGAGCAGCAGAGGCTCACTAATGCAATCATGGATATTCAAAAGATTATTAGAGGAAGACTCGTCCGTAAAACATATCGTGGACCTCTTTTGATGCGACTTGATGAATCTCAGGCTTTTAATGCTATATGGGAAGGTGCAATCAAAGAAGTTCCAACAAAGTGTGAGGCTCTATCTGGCTGGGCACTAGTATGTGAACAAATTGATGCAAACAGACGACTACAGAAATTGGATGATGAGGGCAACCTTGTGGACGAGATGCTCACTCAAGCTGCAACGGATGTATTGAAGAATCAGGACATTGACGAATTGGAAGATGATATGACAGCTTTATCAATCAATACCGAAGAAGAAGAAGAGGTACCAACAGCTGACTCGTCCATAAAGATTGACTGGTCTCAGTTTCAGATGTCAAGTCATGTAGTCAAATTTCTAAGACAAGGCGATCCAAAGTATCGTGAGGTGAGTACTAGTTCGTGTGTTTTGTACATGTGATGTGTTCTTTTGTTTATCTAACACACAAATGAAATTTTTAGATCTTTGTCAAGCGCCTGAAACAGCTTGCCAAGGGTGAGAGGAGCCACAAACTTCAGAAACCTCTCAAGGGCTGTGACTCTATTATATGTGAGTATCGGTTTGTTTGCTGTCTGTATTGGTAATGATTAACGATTGTTATAGTGCTCAAACATTGTATTGCCCAATTATATTCCATATTACATATCACAGATGAAACATACTTGGAACAGAAGTCAGGCTTCCGTATACTTTGGACTGAAGAAGAAGGCAAGATCCTAATCTGGTTTGTCGGTATGTAGTCAGTGTTTGCATTGCATGAACAGTTAGTTTGTTGTCTGACTATCTTCTACTCTAATCTATTCAGCCAAGCACAAATCAGTTTCCCGTCTTGCAAAGTTGATCGATGATGCTAAAAGTCGATCACAACTTCAACAAGTCCCCGAAGACGAGATCGTATCGGCCGAAGAAAGAACCAACGATTGCTCACCTACTAAGCACACTGTCCTGCTTGATGCCCTGGGTAACGTACCTATGAAAGTGTATGATGTCAGTTACCAAAACATCGATGAAATAGCAACAGACTCATGGACCCCCAAGATGCACCTTACAAAAGAGGAGCAAGAGATAGTAGAAGCCAAAGGGACTGTACTTCTACTCGGTCGTAGTGGCACAGGCAAAACGGTGTGTATTATTAACAGGATGGAGTTTGATCGTTATATATCAGGGAATGAGTTGAATTTCTCTCAACTTTTCGTGTCAAGATCAAGCAGGTTATGTAGATATGTCGAGACTGCTGTCGGGGAAAATGATACAAGTACATTTACGACATTTGACAAACTATTACATCAACTTGATTCAGCCCTTCCATCACTAGAGAACACCAAGAAAAGCTTTCTCCCAAGTCGACGGGTATCATTCCAAAGATTCAAGAGAGAGTTCTATGATGGATTGAGAGGTATAGATACTGGTGGTGCACTCCTAGTTTGGAAGCAGATCAAGACATTCCTCAAAGGGTCACTAGAGGCATATCAAAGTCCTGATCGAGTCTTGTCAAGTGACTATTATACCTCGGATGCACTAGGCAAGAATCGGTGTCGGTTAGCTCCTCATCTTCGGCAAGGCTTGTATGATATCTTCTTGAAGTATGAAGAGTATAAAGAGTCGGGACGACTATGGGATGATGTTGACCGGGTACTCGATATCCTATTAAGACTTGACAATGTCAAAACAACCGAACCGGATCTTTTTGATGAGTTGAGAAAGAGTAAGGTATATGTTGATGAGATTCAAGACTATACACAGATCGAGATACTACTCTTCTTTTACCTCGGAGGGGCAGGTGGATTATTCCTCGCAGGTGACAGTGCCCAATCAGTTGTGGAGGGCACGGAGTTTCGATTTGAGGAGATTCGTAGCGTTGGGTACTATATCTCTGGGAATGGTAGTAGACGTCGTCTCATTCCCTCCAAGCCAAGGACAGTGAATGTCAACTTTCGAAGCCACCGAGGTATTCTCAACACAGCATCGTCTATTTTGGATAAACTCTTTTCAACGTTTCCCAGTTCTGCTAAACGGCTAGACAAAGACAATGGCTTGTATAACGGATCTAAACCTGGATTATGTTATGGCGTGGACACCAAGCTACTATCATCACTATTAGCAGGCAAGATGAACGGTACTGTGGTACTAACATCTGACGAGAGTGCCTCCAGATGGAAGCGGGTTCTTGATTATGAGCTTGTCATGGGAATACGAGAATCGAAAGGGCTCGAGTTCAAGAGCTGTATCATTCTCGACTACTTTGCTGACTTACCATCAAATCTTCAGAAGCCATGGAGAGAGCTGCTCCGCCAAAGAGCGGATGCAAACTTCTTTGAACGAGACTACCCTCTTGTTGAGACTCAACTGAAGATGTTGTATGTTGCAGTAACACGAACAATAGAAAGACTACTCTTTGTGGAAACTTCATCTAGCATTGCGGGTGATGCTGCCATTCGATGGTTGTGCAATAAGAAGGAAGGTATACCCGCCCTTGCTACAAGAAATAATGTCATGGATATCGAGGGGATGTCATTATCTGAACATGACTTTTTGAGCCTAGCAATTGATAACATACAAGCAGTCGAGTCGCCTGAGATAAGACTAGACGAGGCTATTGCACTTGTCAATCGGTCAGTATACTGCTTTGATAAGGCAAACGAGCCACAACTAGCAGCAAAGGCTAGGCTGCATCGTCGTAGTATCGAGCTTAGAAAGGAATTAGATGACATGTCCGGCCTACCTTCTAATGACATTGTTGAGGCAAAGGCTGCTCAGTTGGTTGAGCTACTTCTGGGAGAGGGTCTTTTCGAGGAGTGCAAGTCACTTCTTTCTACTGTCATTAATACGCTTAGCGACTACGCCAGAACGGAAATTGAAAAGCACATATTATTATTGATTTGATTAAAGAGTAAATCTAGAAGATATCCATCTCTATTACTTATGCCGCAGGGGCGGAGAGTTGCTTGGATGTATTTATACCACCACTCTTAGACGCCAATACAAACGTCAGCAGTTCATTTCTCGGATTTACAAACGATATTCTGAGCCATAACTTCTTCCCCTCCTCTAGCTTGCCAGTCTCCGAAAGATATCTGTGCTCCAGTCCAAGCTCATAAACATATATTGCATATTGAAATCTATCTCTGTTAACACAACCCAAGACTATGCATTCGAACATGACTTCATCGTCTGCTTCTTTAATCATTTGTTGTATCTTTTGAAACATCCAATATGTACTAGATGATGATTGGATTGGCCGTCCTGCAAAGATCATACCAAGACCAGATTTGTAGTCAATGGTATCGATTGCACTCGGTTGTTCAAGATTGGATATATCACATCCCAAGTCCATACTTGTGATCTCTGATGGAATGGACGAACCTGCTTGTACTAGCTCATTCGCACGCCTTCTTCGAAGATACCGTTTCAAGGCCGAATGAACTTGTAAGTCAGTAAGACGTCGTATAGGACTCGTCCATTGAACATAGCAATCTAATCCCATACCAAAGTGTGATCCAGGCTCTTCTGATACAATAACCTTGTTGAAGAATCGTCGTGCATACCATGCATGAGGATATCGTTTGTTCATTTCCAAGAGAAAGTTCAAGTGTTTTGTTTCAGTCTCTCGTGATTTAAAGTCTGGTAGTTGATGAACATACCGGAAGAAAGAATGTGTGAGCTGATAAAAAGGTAATGTACTATACTTTTAAGCTGAAGTGTTCTTACCAGGAGCAGGTTGTCTTCTAAATGGCAACTCCAATTGATTTGGTAGCTGTGTCAAACTGTCTACAACCTTTTCATCTTGAATAGGCTGCTCACTTTGCCACTTTCCAATGGCCTCGCCAGCTTAAAAGTCAAGATGTTAACAGTTTATGAGCATATGATTCCATCAGTATATCAATCAGTCAAGACACACTCAGAAACACTCACCTAAGATCATCATTTCTGTAACAATCAACTGTGAAGATGATATCGGAGAACAATACGGATCATAATGCAACTCATCATCATTACCACTTGACGTAATGTTTGCCCCTGAGTTGTGTGATGTTTCAATCCTTAACGAGATATCATACTCGTCATCTTTACTCACATTATCATTGGATGGCTTTGCTGATATTTGACCAGAAGGAATAGGAAACGGTACCATACCCTCCGTTGAACCTTTACTAACACGATGTTCACGTCGTTTCCCCGCCGCATCTAATAAAACACCAATCTGCCATTCCTCGGTATATCCCACACCCTCATCTAACATTTCATCAACATCATCATATGTTAATCGATATTGTACATTGATCAAACTTGATGTCATTATTATTGAGCTTGGTATAATTGTACCATTGGCATATAATTCAACACCTAGTGATAAGGCACACCTGTCTTCACCTGACTCTAATGACATTTTATTTTCAATATTTGATGGAAACATTGTTATTGTTTTCGTTGGTAGATATAACGACGTGCCGCGTCGTTCGGCAACTTTAAGTAATGATGATCCACGTGATGCATATCGATCTACATCGGCTATATGTATCCAATATCTATATCTGTCGTCTCCTAACTTTTCTACAGATATACCATCATCAATATCTAACGTGCTAGCACTATCAATAGTATATACCTTTTGATAACGTAAATCTTGTCGTATATCAAGGATACCATCTGGATCTCTATAATTGAAACTAG
>Ga0214480_100233_pt1 | contig 27667 bp, 18 predicted proteins | sample M1_20Mar14CPVII9_3_FD_165042 | JGI IMG/M metagenome (GOLD analysis project Ga0214480, IMG submission 165042) | Marine eukaryotic communities from Monterey Bay, California, United States - M1_20Mar14CPVII9sort6BwellE17 | ecosystem: Environmental > Aquatic > Marine > Unclassified | place: USA... | reverse complement strand
GATACCAATGGTGGTGGTGGTATCACGTTACAGACACGGATCATCAATAAATCTACAAAACCTCATATCGACTACGAAGCAGAGGGCAAGGTCGTCGAAGATGATGTAATGTTCATTACTCTTAACAGCAACCCCGAAGCACACTTCAATCATGGCGGTAACTCTCTCCCAGCAGTGGCCGGTAGACTAGTACGGTTTGCTGGGAATGCTGTGCATGGTACTACATTGAATAGTGGGGATGTTCGACTACTTGGGCCTTTCTCTATTAAGAACTTTGCAAGTGTTGGTAACCCAATTGATTGTTCTGCTGCAAATAGTCTTTGCATTGACAATATGAATACAGTTACTCAGCCATTTGAAGGTGGGTTTTGTAATGCAGCCCAGTTACAAGACGTACCAGAGTGTTATGAAAGAGATGGTACAGGTGCAGGGGATTGTCCATCAGGTACTGGATTATGTATTGTTGAAGGAACAGTTTTTAGCAATGGCAATGATGCATCATGTTCAAACAGTGAATGCTATGTGTGTACCAATGAAGCTGGTACTTGCCCACCTGCTACAACTAGTACCATGGCTACTACCCAAGCAACGGTAAGTTCCATTGCATAATGAACGCTCAACCTTTGTGCCACCAGCTTATTCTAATCTTTGTAAATATACACTTCATCTTCTTAGACCCAAGCTTCTACCACACAAGCCTCAACGACAACTCCCGAGACAACAAGTCAAACATCAACAACAATTGCCACTACTACCCAATCTACTACAACAACCACAACCACCTCAACCCTAAGCAAGGGCGAAGAACTAAAAGAATTGTTAAAAGCTTTGATTACAGCAATCATTCTCTACTTCTACAATCACAAGGACTCTTATGATGGTATCAAGTTGGAAGAGGTGATGGAAACAATTTTGAAAGATGAAGGTGGTATCCATGGCCGCCGTGTTCTTGAGAATAAGGAAGATATCAAGACATTACTCATTAGTCTTCTTGAGGAGAAGTTGGATTTGGGTGAGTACTAGGTTTTTGAAGATGAAGGGGAAGAGCAGTCATGTTGGGTTAGTTGTTTTTGAGAAGATCGTTAGAGATCAGTATAAACGGAGATATATATGTTGTCTAGAAGTAAAGTGAACAGAGTCTTTCCCAGGCATAATGTTGTCCGGATTGTAAAGAAAGAGAGATAGAGTAGAGTAATGAAAGTAATAAGATGTTGTCATCAATAACTGTTATTAGATAATACGACTTGCTAGGCTAAACTTGACATACCTTAGTCAAATATAATAAGAAGAAGGTTATACACGATGAACAGATAGATAGTTGTAAGTATACTGTTCTACAATAAGAGTACAATGTTTACTTTATGAATAATGTGCTTGTATGAGCAAAATATATTGTATATATCGGGGCTATTCTAATAAAACTGACGAATATTACCTTGCCCATCATCGTCAGTGTGCTCTTTTATTGTATCCAGTTGATCTTCAGATTGATGATGATCACTATATCTCATTACCGAAGAATCGTCTAAGTCGTCTTCAGTGTTGGAGCTGAAAATGATAATCTCATCTTCCGATTGATTAGAGCTAAGTGGTACCATTACTCCTCCATTTTCAATGATAGGGCCACTACTTGTTGGTAGAGCTCTATTACGCTTGCTTTTATAATACATGATGACCTTGTGAAGCACACTTGCTTTACTCTTTTGTATACTTGGTGCTCGACAAGCTATCAGTATAAGTAGAAGCATAGCACAACCAAGCGAGACGACAACAATGGAACCAATGTAGCTGCTTGATGAAACATGTATCTCTTCGGTAGAATTGGAAGATGATAATGTTGATACTTCAGGTTCAGGGCCGAGGTATGAAGTAGTAAGTAGCTCTGGGATAAACTCAGTAAATACATTCTTCTTGAAGGCATCTTGCAATGAATGAAGTATATTATGATGGACTTCTACTGTTGATGTACTGTCAATTGATGTGACCAGGAGCTCTGTTTCTAACATTACACATCCCTTGGCTTGAGATAGCGTCGGATCACATTTGGCTGTATATTTGGAAAGAATGCAAGATAAATATTAGTTGACAAGTTTGGTGAGCTAGATAAACAAACAATCATCCAAAAAGACTTACAAACAGATGTGATTTGTCCAAACTCGGGATAACGGATACGGACTACATCAGGTGTGTCATCATTGGTATCATTACCATCACTTCTCTTCTTTCTCAACTGAACCGACTGATGTGCATCACTACCACAATGTAGAACCGACGTTGCAATGTAGTCCAAGATCAATGTTTCCAAGTTGTCAAGATACGTACTGTAATCTTCTTCTGAAGATTCAACTCCATACACAAATGAGACTTCGAATTCATCTACACTGTCTTTGGATATTAATCGTAAGTCATCTGTGCACTTCCTTTCATACTCGTTATTAGCTGAAGGACCCACCATTCGTAGACTAAAGATATCATCTTCCATGGGAGACGTGACGACTCCAGGTGTCATGATCTCACTATCATCTGGGATGCTGCCATCAGGTATCATATTATCTACACCAGATGTATCCGTCTCGTCAGCGGGGTCAATAGCAAATAAATCGTCAGTTCCTGGCATGATTTGACTGTCCGTATCTGTTACAGTGCCATTCTCATCTTCTACTGGTGGAAATGTTGGCATGATCACTTCTGCACCAAGAGTATCGTCTACTTCTGGTATTCTTACTTCACTAATACACTGCAAAGTGCCAAACGCATTATCCATATCATTTTCTTTGAGATCGTTAATATACTGTTGATGAAACTGTTCTCTAAAAGGGTATGTAATAACATCATCAAAGCTTACATCTGGGTCAGAGGTTGTATAGGTCATTTGCAATGTATAAATGATAGTCAATGGGTCAATTTGACTACAATCAAATCCAGTAATGTCTCCCATTGGGATAATTTGATCTTGAATGTTGATAGAGACCCCATTGACATCAGATAGTACACTGCGCAAATCGTCTGGTGGGAGAGATCCTACATCATCATTGTAAAACGAGGTAATGTAGTTTGCAGTCTTTTCAGTGTACTGAAATTGATCACTAAACGAGAGTGATACAAGTCCTATTAAGTCCATTTCGAGATCTGACTTTGGATCTGGAGTAACAGTAGTGCTAGAGCCACCACTATTAGGCGGCATCGATCCATCACTGACCATGCCAACTGGTGCAAGAGTATCAGTAGTACTGTTTGTGCTCGCCGGTGAGGCTGCCCCACCAACTACTGGAGATGAAGTTGGAAAGTACGTTGTTGGAACATACGACCCCATACTGTTCGGACTTGTAGTCGTACCATTGACAATTGATTCAGTTGAATTGGATGTTGGACTAGAAGTACCGTCAAATGGTGGAGCTGTCATCATACTCGATGGAGAAGGTGCTTTACTGCTACCATCATCATTGGATGCATCATCACTAATACCACCTTCAAAGTCAATCGGGAACGAAAGTCTACCGATATGATACCCCAAAGCAGGACCACCCCAAGCGTGAAGGAAGATATTTTCTCCATCCTCAAGGATTGGGACTTGGCCTTCCTCAACAAGTAGCTTCGTAAACTCCATAGTGGTTAATACTGAATTAGTAACGATGGATGTGCCAGTCAAAGTTTGATCTTCGTCAGACATGACACTGGCAATGTTACCAGACAGATCATATTTAAGGACTGTGTCTTCATCTGGGATACCAACTACAGCCTGACTACCCTGCATAAAACCATTGGTAGAGAAACCCAAGCCAATCCAGCCATTGTCGTTGTCTAGTACTTCTAGACGTGCACATAATATTCCATTAACAGCCTCTGGAGGATTACTTGGAACCAACGCATAGTAAAGAGTCGATTCTGAATTGATTTCATGAGAGTGATCAAGAGACTCGGGGCATGTGATGTTGCTTGAATCATCGGGAAGCAAAGGTGTGGGTGACATTGTACCATCTTGTGGAGATACTGTAGGTGATAAAGCGCCATTCACTGTGCTATTACCATCATCATCAGATGGTATGGGCGGGTCAAGAACCGCATCAATGGCATGTATGATACCATTACTGGCCAATATATCGGCAATGATAACAGTCGAGTTGTTTATCTTGACACTTCCATCTTCTGATAGAGTAACATTCACCGATGCACCGTTTAGAGTGACAAAAGAACCTCCATTTGAAAGAGTAGTACTTGTTAAATACCCGTCAATCACATGATACGTAAGAATACCCTGAAGTATCTCAATATTATCGGGTGAAAGAAGAGCGTCTTCAAAGCCTTCTGGTAGCGCTGCAAATGCTTCATTCGTCGGGGCTGTGAAATATAATAATGACAAAGTGAGTGTATGTACATGATATGAGCATAAGTCGTTTGTTCAACGATAGTATAACTTACCAAACACAGTGAAGGGTCCTTCACCAGAGAGAGTATCGACAAGATCAGCTGCCTCAATGTACTTAACTAATTCTGCAAAGTTGTCATTACCAGCTGCAACATCAATGATTGTTCCCTCAGTATCTTCATCGTCAGTAGATTCCATTGTTGGGCTTGACATACTCCCTCCAGTGGGAGTGGAAGTAGGGCTCAAAGTTGAACCAGGAAGTCCACCCACAGCACTTGTACAAGTCAAGCCATCAAATGGACCAAAGAGCTGCACAGGATCGGAAGGTTGGATCAAATACTCATTCTGGTACACTTCTCGATGCTCGGGTGTGCTAAACGGCTCATTGATAATCTCATATTGAGAAATGGATGTTGAATTAGTACCCTGTAGACGATATTCAAGTGTAACAGTAAAGATCAAGTCAAGTCCAGGACCTGAACAGTTGTCGACTTGAAGCTTGCGAGCCTTGGAGGAACCTTGTCTATTATGTTGTCTAGGTCCTTGATGGGAAACAGTGATGACATTATGATGTACCTTGTGCCTTGGTCCTTTATGTGGCTTGATTGCAACATTATGATGTTGTGTCGTCAGCTTGGGTCTTAAATCATACTGAGCATCCACACCCTGCTCTGGAAGAAAGGCTTCGTCTTCACTTTGGTCAGGCAATGTTCCTATACGACTATGCATTAGTGGATTGAGGTTTGGTGATCGTTTCTTCTTTTTACCAAAGCCTAAATCGGCATTGATTTCACTATCCAACTCACTTGCAACATCGAGTCCAGGCTCGTCGTTATTACCACCGCGATCAACTTCTTGAGATGTTATTTCCACAGTTGCCACAACATCTACAACCTCACCACGCACTGACTCATCATCATCATCAGTACTACTCTCTACATTATACTTGTTATAAAAATCTTCAATGTATGACGCTGTACGAGTATTGTACAATTCTTCATCAATTGTACTCAACTCCTCTGTAATGCCGTATAATTTCATATCCAAGTTGGGTACTGACTCGGGCGTGATGACAATTGTGGTAGGAAGTGTTGTAGTCATATCATCGGGAAGCAAAGGTGTGGGCATTAGCGTGCCATTCGTTGGGGTTAATGATGGTGCTAATGTACCATTCGAAGTGCTATTACCATCATCATCAGATGGTAACGGCGGGTCGAGGATCGCGTCGATGGCATGTATGATACCATTACTTGCCAGTATATCGGCAATGATGACAGTCGAGTTGTTTATCTTGACACTTCCATCTTCTGATAAAGTGACATTGACAGATGCCCCGTTTAGAGTCGCAAAGGTACCGCCATTGGACAATGTAGAGCTTGTCAAATATCCATCAACTACATGATATGTAAGGATACTTTGAAGTATTTCAATATTCTCCGGCTGAAGTAGGAAGTCTACAGTGCCTTGTGGAAGAGCTTCAAATGCTTCATTCGTTGGGGCTGTGGGGGGTTGAGAAAAGTGTTAGAGTTGTGAGTTCACATGATATGAGTTAGAGCTGTACTACCACTCTATACACACAAACTACAATATGAAATACTTACCAAAAACAGTAAAAGATCCATCACCATTTAATACCTCGATCAAATTAGCAGCCTCAATTGCAGCAACCAATGAAGTAAAGTTCTCATTCGAATCAAGTACATCAATTATCGTAGTCTCATTCGTTTCATTAACCAATGTACTTGTAGTGAATGTTAAGTTCACACTACTTGGTGCCGGACTTGTTGTTGGTACTAGTGTCCCATTTAAGATTGTTGTATTTGAACTTGGAGATAGTGTACCATTGCCAGAAGTTGTTGGATTGAATGTTGGTATCATTGTTGGCATATAAGTCTCAGTTGTATTACCTTCTCCTTTTCCTTGAGATGGACTTGATGATGGAGAGATACCATCGTTAGTTGGCATAGAACTTATCGTTGGTGATGCTGTCATATCATCTGGTAACGACGCTGGACTGTATGTTGGTGTTGTGGTATTATCACTAACAACTGGAGACATGGTACCAATTGATACCGGAGGCAAAGTAGGGTCTTCACCATCATTATCATCATCGTCGTCGTCGTCACCAAAATCAATACGACTAGTACAATACAAACTATCAAACACCTCACTACTACTCCCCACTTCCTCTCCTCCATTCTTTAAATAATCATCAATATATACAGTACGAAAATCAATTGTTGAGAATGGAAATGATATAACCAAATTCGAATCTTGTAGCTGGGTGTTTGTTGTACGATATTCTAATATAATATCAAATGTAATAGTGAGTGGATTAGTATCGAGACATGGTTCAGTTACTGATGTTTGTACTACTGTTTGTTCTTGTTCTAGATGACGACTTGAATGTTGTTGACTTGATTTGATGGCTTGGTTCATTCGAATACTACTACTTGGTATGACTTGAGCTTTCCTTCGTGCATTAATTGCAAACTTGGGCAAATAACTCTCATCCTCACTCTCTTTCTCTTCCAATTCGATATCTCGAGTTGTCTTCAAAGTGAACAAATCATCACCATCTTCAATACCAGGATTACCTTCAATTCCAAAGATATCATCATCATTCACTACTTCACCTTCCTCAAACTCACCACCATTTTTGGTTAATAATTGTATACTCATATCATATACGTCATTTCTAATTACACCGCTAGTACCTCCGTCACTACTACCTTCTCCTTCTCCACCAATACTATCGTCAACATCATTATTATAAAACTGTTCCATATACGCAACAGTCATATCTTGATATACAATTCGTTCATCATTACTTAATGTTTCAGATAGACCGTATAGTTTCATTTGGAGTGATGATCGTTGACTAACTGTTATTGATACTGTTGGTGATGCTGTTCCTACGGTTTGGTTAGGAAGGGAGATAGTTGGCGTTGAGGATGGAAAGTTAGTTGTAGTACTATTGACATTACTGGGTGATAGAGTGACACCATCTGGTAATGATGGACTATATGTTGGTGTTGTTGTATTATCCCCGCTCATTGAAGAAGGAGAAGTTGTACCATTCACATTACTAGAAGGAGATGAGGTAGTGCCATTCTGAATAGGAACTGCAGTAGGCTCCTCTGGTATGATATTATCAGCCATTGGACTTTGTGTCATCTCTTTCATCATACTTGGAGCAGTTGGACTTAAACTACCTATAATTGGTGAGATTGTTGGACTGTACGATGGTTCATTCGTTGGTAAATTTGTTGGCGATGTACTTGGTACATCTGTTGGATTTGATGATGGCGATGCAGACGGATGATCAGATGGCGAGTATGACGGAGATAAGCTTGGTGTTGAAGTTGATGAACTTGTTGGATTGATAGTGGGTGACAATGTTTCTTTAAGATTTGTAGGTGATGAAGTTGTTGGCCGTGTTTGTTGAATTGGTGATGATGTTGGATGTTTATATATTGGTGGTGGTAGCATATCTTTGGAATAGGATGTTGTTGTTGTATCCTTGCTTGATTTTGTACTTGTAGACACTGCCTTTTTCGATGATTTTGTTGTAGTTGCCGTAGTGCTGTGTGGTTTTGGCCATGCTGGTTGCCATTGTGCAGCTGAGGTTGTTGTATCACCACTACTATGCCATGCCGACGAAGCTTGCCAACGTTGCAACTTTCTCCTTACTCCTCCGTACTGCCTATCTCTCTTCTGCCCATCATAATCATTATCAAGAGTATATTTTTTCTTACTAGATTGTCGACCTCTCTTCTTCACTCGTTCTCGTAGTGCACTTCCTCCTAGTACTGTTTGCTTCTCGTCTTTAGCTGCTCGAGGCACAATCGTCTCTGCCGCAGCTGAAGCTACCAATGTAGATGATAGCAGTAGCAAACATAGGATACCTGCTTTTATTATAAAGTTATATTGACTGCGGCATCGTCGTCGATATCTTTTTAGTGTTGTTGTAGTTCTTCTTGTTGTTAGTATATTGCTTTCTTGTTGTTGTTCTTGTTGTATATCAGGGCTTGTTGAGATTGAGGAAGTACGCTCCTCCTCGGTATTATTGCTGTTATCATCGTCATTGATACCTTGCCCTCCTCCAAGCTGGCAATCATTGATAATTGAGGCACCTCTTTGATAGTCGGTACTGTCGTCGTCGATAGACTCACTCATTGTTTTGATATGCTTTATTATTCTTTGCAATATATGAGTTATATCTAATATATTATAATATTTAAAATGTAAATGTTCTATATCATGTATGCTATCAAAGCCTATGTATCGTCATCAACTATTAATTGCTGTCTATTGGGGTCTGGGGTCATTAGAGATTGGTGCACTAAACACCACCGTTCACAAAAATTTTCAATCTATCATCCCTATCATCTACTCACAATAGATGTTGTTTCTATCATTGCTCTGCAAGCCCATTAGTTAGCCGTTCAACAACTTGGCATCAAAATAACATTTCATTCTGTTTCATTATTTCTAATCGAAGTTTGGCGATGGCGCGTGCGAAAACAAGCGATATAACGGCATTAAATCCAAGATTGAAGACTGTTAGCCAATTTAGCAAGTTCGACAGAGATATAGTTAGCAAGTTTGACAGAGATATAGAAAGCAAAGTAGAGCGCTAAAACACATAAAAGTAGCCGGGACACATAACTCCAACGATATACTACTTGCTTATTATTTAAATACATATCAAATAAAAGAACAAACCCCAACAATAAGTATCATGTTAGTTAAGGAATTATCAAATGCAAATCGTATCGATTGCAATGCTTCTATAATAGTATCATCAACAACAACGGCAACGATGAAGCGTAAACGAGATGATAGTTGCATTTCTACTTCATATCACCAAGATGATGATGATGATTATATACTACCACTACATAAACGATATGCTCCATCATCATCGAACCGTCTATCGGCGTTCGGTATGTCATCTTACGATATAGAGAGTAGGGATGGACCAGCTACTTCTTTTACATCATCATCTACCAATGGAAACAACGATAGATCAGATAATAGCAACGATGATAGTGTACTAGACGATGAAACGGCCGCATTAGTATCCAACTTTCGTACCTCCATCCTTCGTGGCAATCACCAGACAACGGCGTCAAGATTAGAAGCACCTCATACTATATCACCATCGACAACGACATCACCATATTCATTATACAACGACTGTTATGTTGATGATGGTGCAGACCACAACGATTATACTAAGGAAACTACTACTACAAACAGTACCTATCCAGACTTTCCATCCATAGAAAGAGGTACAACTATAAGCGACTCATCAGATGTGAGTAGTGTCGAGTCTGATCCAATTGATATGATCTTAAGACCTACATCTCCTCAAGAGGATATACTACTAGAAGGAGAACACGAAGACTATTATTGCAGCAGCAGTGACTACAGTCCTTGGTCATCAACGACTGAGCTATCTTCCCTCGAGTATACTACCGATCATCGTAGAAAAGAAGAAGTAGTAGAGAAGGATGCCATTGAAGAAGCTCGTGAACGATCCTCCTCGATAGATAGATCTTCTTCTCCTTCTTCTTCTATGGTGCCTTCAAGAAGACAGCCAAGTCCGCTATGGATCATGTCATCATCCTATACTCCTGCTGTAGCACAAGCAAGAGGAAAACAAGAGGAGAAGACGCCATTTTGGCCTGCTACTGCTCATTGGAATGGAAGAATGTTTCCTCAAGGAAGTTCACAAGTTTCCTAAATATAGAGCTAGCTTGACCATAATCTAAATATAGAGCTATGTTGTACATAATATGAACCTAACTGTATCTCCTAAATATCTTATCTATCTATAATCTGTACAACCTACTTATATACATATCTTCTAATGCCTCTGCAAAACTCTAACCGTATCTTCTAATGCCTCTGCAGAACTCTAACACCAACTTAAACTGCATCACAAGCCATATTGTAATAGTTCCCTACATCATCTGGTGGCGAGCACGAACAACTATTAGAAGCTCCCTTTGGTCTAAAGAATAGATACTCTCCAATCTTTCTCCATTCTGCTATGGCCATACCCCAAAACATTTTGCATTCTGTACATTGACATTCGTCTTTCACAAAGTATTCTCCCTCAAAAGTATTGTATACATTTTCTTCTGCATCATATAGTAATCTTCCTCTACTTTTGATCGATGCTTGACCCCTATGAAATTTGATATTATTGTTTGGTTTCATTTCTCTGGTTGTTTGTTCAACAAATTCAGCGGTTCCGTCCTCACAATTTATGTATCCTTCTATTATCTCTGTGTATTCTCCTTCACGAATTCCACAACCTGTTATTCTTCTTTTTCTATTTCCATTATTACTGTCTTCACCTTCTGATGCTAATGGTGATATGGCAAGATGGAACTCGGCTGTGCCATATCCATAATCTTTATCATTGGTATAATAACATTCATAATCTTTATATGTAACATTCATATGTTGTTGTTTGTATAACTCAATCCGTCTCATAACCTCTTTATCTCTACGATGTTTTGACAGAGGTATATACTTCCAATTACACGCTATAATACATCCTACCACCCAAAATAGAACGAATGTTATACAAACAATCTCTTCCATTTTGCAATCTGCTGCATTCTCCGATGAGCAATCTCGCATCATTTATATTGCAATCTTCTCCAATAATAGACAAACGACACTTGGTAATAATATGCAGTGGCTGCCTTGAGCTCAGACAATTGAGACGAATAATGGGGTGTTCTTCTTCTCAGTAGAGGGTAGTCGGATACCGTTCTAAAATAAGTTCCATTAAAGTTCCATAAGTTCCCGGTAGAACTCACATACTTTTTCAAGCACAATGGAATTTAATGATAGTAGGCAATCGGCGGCGGCACGGCCGCCAATACGTCTTCACTAACGAAATATCAATGGAACATTACTTACTGGGTCCATATTAATTATTTTAGTGGATTTCCTATTATATAATTAGGCTAGAACTACTTCAATTGTACCAACAGTATATTACTAACAAAATGAGCCGTTACAACGATTATTGAATACAATAATACACAACAATATACAATCTTACACGACAATATACAACAATATAATCGATGAAACTGATATATAATGATATATGATGATGTGGTCCACGTAGATGGCGTTGTTGGGGGTCGTACCACCGCTGTATTAATTGTACAGAAAACCCACTCATAAAAAAACAACAAACCAACAAACAATAACGCTGTTCAGAGGCTACCTAAGAGAACATAAATAAAGTGGTAGAATATCTAAAGAGAAGAAGAGAAGGCTATATACAGCTGCTGGTCACGGTCTACACTTGCACAATAGCGTACAGTTTAGCCGCAAGAAATAGATTCACAAATTCATAGATTCACGAATTTTCATTGATCATCTAGCATAAGACGTGCACTATTAAGAGCCTAGAGAGTAGAGCTACACCCAACCCAGATATCATAAACAAGGACATCAATATAAAAAGAAGATGCACCTCGACGAATGTTTTCAGTTGGCCTTCTCTCAGCCGCCCAATACAATAAATAAATTGCAAGAGAATGAAAGTATTACAAACTCTGCCCACTCCAATGATAATTTATCATTCCTAAGAGATGAGGATAACAGTTCATCAATACAATCTCATAACTATGACGATGACAAGGTAAAAGACAGAAGAAGATCGAGTGGTTCAATATACTCTATGCTGCAATGCATAGTATCTGAATGGGGTACAAAGTCACAAACAAATTTTTACATACCTTCTCAACATTACGCTGGATATACCTATCTATTCGACGATAACGAGAACAATAATGGTAGACTAGATGTACATTATGTTCAGAATCATTACAGTGGTAGTATAAATCAGCAACATCATCAACACCACAGTGCACAGAAGAGTCCTAAATTTGTACATGCAGAAGATTCGCCCAACAATTTACATTCGCATCATTATGATGTTTACATGCTTGGCAATTTAACACAGCAGCATATCATGCATTCATCTTCTATAAACATGACAACTTTAACAAGTAGTAACAACTTCATGTACAATACAACATCACATCATACAAGAAGCAACAGCCTCTCATCACCTCCCATAATGATGACGATACCGTATATTCATCCACAATTAGAAATACCAGTACCTCCTCTGTACTTACCAACTTACTTTGGTATATTGTGTTGGACATATGCATTAGCTGGTATGGTAATCTTATCTTTACCTCCTAAATGGTGTCTGTATGGTGGCGGTGGCTTTGTTACAGACAGCAGGAAGAAGGAGAAGAAGTATAGAAGACATTGGTTTCCTGTACGATTGTATGGATGGGCGTTGATATTATGTCAGAGTCCTTGCTCGTTCCTAGCAGATTATGTACATATGACAAATATCTCTGCTTGGCATACTATTGATCGCTTTTTAGCTTGCAGTATGATGTGTCTAGAGCTTGCCAAACTAATCACAATGAGTGTATATACACGACCATACATCTACATGCTCAACCTTACAAGTGTTGGACTAGCAATGTTTTGCTTCCTGCAAAGTCAAAAGTCACAACAAGCATTAGATGAAGATGGATTCATCTTTTGGCATTGTGGATGGCATTGTTATCCGATTGCAGCATGTATTATACACATAACTGATCATTATTTGAATAGAAAATGGGGAGAATATTATCCATTTGATGAGTGTGATACTGAGGATACTAGAGAAGAGGAATTAACGAAACAAACGTCATGTACAAACAGACCTAGCTTACGTCGATCTCGACGACTAGCAGGGAAGGCACCAACATCAATGTGAGGCTGTACAATGTCAAATGAATAGATATCTGCACAAAGGAAAGACAAATGCTTATAGCTTTAACTGCACAAAGATAAATCTGTACAAAGTTACTTTAGATTATTTGCAGCTTTCTACCATGTGTGTTGTTCTTGTGTAGCTCCTTTGCTCTCTCAATGTATATCTTCAAATACTCTTCTACCACTTTGTCATCTGGTTTCTCACCTCGAACTTTTGGTTGCGGTATATGTAATGGTTCTCCGACCAATACTTGTATCTTGGTTTTATATGGCATTGGTGTGAAATATCTACCGTGAAAGATTGGTATCGATACACGAAGAGCCTTCTGTAACCACATCCTTATACCCATACCAAACGAGTATGTTTGAAACAAGTCGGAATTACCCACGCCGAATATTGGTACCACATCACATCCATATGATAATGCCAATCGAATGAAACCCTTCCTTTTCGACAATACTAACACATCTTCACCTCGTCTAGTAAGCAGCGACTCTTCTCCACTGCCTGTACATACCTACAAACAGAGATCTATCTTCTCTCAGAGCTTTTTCGGCAACAGCCCTTGATGCATCAATGTAGGGCAGTGCCAAGAAGAATTCTCGAACACCAGGAAGCTTGAATACTACTGACGCAGCCAAACCACTTAGTTTGTTCTCACATATGCCAGGAAAACGTCTATCAAATGGTGTATCCTTTCTGTGAAACAAGCCAAGTGGTGTACAGTGTATTCCGTGCGGGTGTACTGCAAATACATACTGTCGATTAGATGGAAGTGATGCCTCTTCATCCCAAGGTACGACACTCATTTGTAAGTAATCAAACGCTGCATCCCAAAACTTATGTGATGCTCTTCCGACTATACTATTATCTTGACGATAATTAGCTCCTTTTACGTCAACATGTGATTTGTCTGTAACAGCTGTTAAAGAATTGACAAAAAGTAGTAAACCTAACCATCTATATGCATGTTCATATACTATTGACTCATATGCATTATTGTAAAGTAATAGATTCATCAATGGCCCTATACCGAAGTGTACGATTGATGATATTAATAGTAGATATGGTAGAATGAGACCGAATAGGTTGCCCATGCAAAATGCTGCAGCTGCTTGTTCTAAACCGATTGGTTGAAGAACTACATGAAGAATAGCAAATGTTAAATTGAATAGGAAGATGTTGATTTCAGTTAGAAGTGGTAACTTTCTGAGCATGGTTCTTTTCATTGTCGCTCAGATATAAGTTGAATCAGATATATTTAATGTACCAGAAGGATAGTAGTATTGCTGTTTGACGTATTGCCATATAGAGGTAGAGGCAATAATATTGAGTAAGAAATAATTGTGCAAGCTCACTCGCACGGTCAAATTAATTGCAATAAAGTACACAACAAAAGTATATACAGTAGAACCTATGATCGGCGGGCTTTTCAGTACGTATTGTACTTTTGTGAGAGTCATTAGTGCTGTTTATTTGACTTATAAAATATGTGTGTTATCCTCACACAAAGCATCAGATTTCAGATGATAATATGTGTAGTATGCACTGGTGATACTTTCTCTCGTCGCAATAGAGTAATGGTTGTCGATGGTATATAATATTGGTGGGCATCCGTGACTGTAGGAGAGCTGACATATCAAGAGGCGAGGTAGTGATCATGCTGATCATGCAAGCAGAGAGTAATGCCAATGCTTGTGTTGCAATGTAGAATGATGGATGCGGATAGTACAATGATGTAGGCCTTTTCGATCATTATCATGTAGTGTACATCGGCGCCTCGTGGTGGTAGGCTTGAAACAACATATTGTCGACCAGAGGAGACATATCTCCTCCTTGATGTGAGCAAGACACTTTCAGCCCGATAATAAGCAGAATCAAAGCACATATAAGTATATCTTTATCTTATGTAGAATACTAGCAGAGAAAGTTTCCAAAACTACTTCTCTGGCAACTGGCAATGTCCAAAAGTACCGAAAAGCTTGCAGCCTGCTGCGCCACAATGATTAGGATACCGGGCTGAATAGCTCTTAATTACCTAGACTTCTCCGAAGCTTGGATAGCCATTAAATCCAAAGCTGTGCAGAAGAACAATAGCAAGATGCTATAAGCCTAGGTTATATTATCGATACACTCATAAAACAACAAATATCAAACAATTTGCAATCAATATGATATTCAACAGTACAAGATATAATAATAATATGATGATGAAAAGATATACCGCAGTTATCCTAGGAATACTAGTTTCATTCGATGTGGTGCAATCAAAGATAGTAGAGCAAACTTGGACGCTTAAACCACGTCGTGCTCAGGCCAAAGACCCCTCACTTAGTGTTGATTGCAACCTTAATCGATTAATGATGTTAGTAAATGATCAATACCCCGGGCCTACTTTGGAAGCAAATGTTGGAGATACAATTAAAGTGACACTTATTAATGAATCTCCTACTGACCCAATGGCTCTTCACTTCCATGGTTTGACTATGCGTGGCTACCCTTATGTCGATGGTACGTCAAGCGTTACACAATGTGCAAGTCCACCACTACAGACGCAAACGTATGAGTTTATTGCACAAGATGCAGGAACTCATTATTGGTAAGTCCGTGTTTGTATTTAGGGTTTGTATCTTCATTTGATCGTCTTTGAAAGCCGTATGCACTAACAATCTTAATAACTGTGAAACGCGCATCTTCTAGGCATGGACATGTGAGTATGGAACGCGCCGATGGTATGCAAGGTCCTATCATTATTCATAATCCTAATAGTGATGACGAGATGGAGCTTGAACAAAAGTATGATGAAGATGTAACTGTCTTCCTCCAAGACTGGTACCATCAAGATGGTAATTATCGTCGTACTGGACTTGATACATCTCCCTTTATATGGATTGGAAATGCACAGTCTTTTCTGATTAATGGTGGAGGTGTATATCAACCATGCTTGGAGCATACTGGTCAATCTTCTTGTGCAGACAATTGTTCAGAGGAGACATATCTCAAGACAATTGAAGTAGAGACTGGGAAGACATACCGTCTCCGTATTATTGCCGGAACGGAATTGATTGGTGTCAACTTTGCAATTCAAGGGCACAAAATGACGGTAGTTGAAGTGGAAGGGGCATTAGTTGAGCCATATGAGATTGTGAACCTAGATATAATGCCAGCTCAAAGGTATAGTGTTCTTGTTAAAGCTGATAATGAACCTGGTGATTACTGGGCAACCACAGCTGTTCGATATAGAGATAGCGGACCAATGGGATATATTCGATTCAAGTATAAAGATTCACCAGTTACATCGGTATCAAGGATACTTGAAGATGATAATACTTTACCAAGTCATCCAGCTTGGAATGTGACCGAGCCAACTGTTGATCTTTATAGTAACTTGTTCACAAAGAATGTAAGTGTTTATGATGATACCGATGTCTTAGATGCCGAGGAGGCAGACATTCGTAGAATCATCGTTGTTGGTACTCAAGCGAATGATGAAGAACTCGGACTTCTACGTTGGGCAATGAACAATGTAACCATGACAATGGGAAAGGAACCAATTATAACCTCGGTATACGACGCAGTCAATGCAGAAGGAGCAGCAAACTGGCCTGACTTGGAAGTTCCCGGTACAGTTGTGGTTCCCGATAGGCCTCCCACTCCTTGGAACTATACTGAGCGAGTACAGGAATCAGTAGGCATATACAATGGCGACAGAGGCCCATCTTATATCCCTCTTACTGAGGGCGAGGTTGTAGAAGTAGTCTTACAGAATGCAAGGGCACTAAATGGAGTAGCTGAGATGCATTCTTGGCATCTACATGGTCATCAGTTCTATGTTGTTGGTACATGTTTTGGTATCTTTGATGAGACTGTTGATCCAGAATCATACAATCTTGTGAATCCAGTAAAAAGAGATACGGTTACAGTACTGCCTCTTGGCTGGACAGCAATTCGGTTTAAAGCAAACAATCCAGGATCATGGGCATTCCATTGTACGCAACCGTCTCATGCTATAATGGGAATGGGGTTTAACTTTATCACCTCTCCTGATAAGCTTGAACCTCCGCCATCTGCTGCTAGAAGTTGCCTTGATAATAGCCTCAGTCCTGGATTAGAGGAGCAAGAGCTTTATTCGAGTTCTACAAGAAAGGGCCACAAGTTCAATGTTGTTGCTGTGGCATCAATACTAGGATTCTTTTATATTGTGGGATAACAGTCTAGTTGAATAAGTGTCAAATTGTTTTGTACAACTCTAAACTATCTCATCTTCGTATAATTAATACCTATGTAGCTGCCTCCTCTTCACTTCACTCATGATGCTTTCCTTCTCATAACGTTTGTGTAGATGTAGGTAGATATATAATTGGCATTTTCCCAACATACTATACTTGATTAACAAATATAAAGTAGAAAACAGTGAATGCTAAAATCCAAAGCTAAATTAAGTATGATCCCTAACTCTATTAACCTCTATTGTGGGCTTTCTAGAGAGGTCTATTTATAATCTTACGAGGTCATCAATGCAGTAAATATATACTGCACGATTGCAATCGTCACTTGTACCCGTCGTCAGTTCTTCTCCGGTTTAAGGTCTTGTTAGGGGCATTCGTTAGTATGAATACCCCTTAGTTCTGCACTGCAAAAAAAGTTTAGTGCTCTTGAAATATATATTTACATGAAACAGGAAGATGTGGTATATAATATACATCCAATTTACATCTGTCCAACAATTGGAAGCTCTCCTCCAAGTTGTTCATGTACCATAAGTCCAAGGATTCCCATCATAGCAGCACGGCCTTGGTTAAGCTCAACAGCACGCTTTTGTGCCTTCCACTCCTCAGTTTGCTTATCCCAACCAAAGTCGAAACCATTACGGAAATCTCCGGCAAATTCTGATTCTCCTGTAACGTCAGTCATAACCTTAAGCTCAAGGAAACCAATGAAGCATAGAGTTTGGATTAATGCAGCATTAGGGATAGCATCGGGACCATTAATAGCAGCAAGACCATTGGGGTATGAATCAAAACTACTGTTCAAGGTAATATCTCCTGGTAAATGGTATCCAGCACGTGTGATAAGGTTACCAACGAAGGCAAGCTGAGAAACACGTCCATGCTTTAACTCAACATATCGTAGACGGTCAAATGTCTCTTGATCAGCACGGTCAAGGAAACCAAGAGGATCGTAAAATCCAAGTGGTGGCTGTGCACCAAGCTCACTTTCGAAAGCATTAAGAGCCGAGGTAGTCTTGGCAACAGGAGCAGGTGCGAAAGCTGCGGCTGAGCCGATGATGGTAGCAATGATAGCGCTCTTCATGGTTGATATATAGAGTATATTGAGAGTAGTATGGTAGTAGAGTAGTGAGTGATGAGTGTGTGGTTTATTTGCTTACAAATCTTAAAAGGATACTCTTCAACGAGGATACCCTTATGCATTAGCTATTAGTAAATGCATCCAGTACTCAAATTTACTAAAATCTGTGTTCCGGAGGCAGAATAGATACCATGGTACAAGTATACGTGTCTACCCGTGTAAGGTACTTTTTGCAAAAAGGATATGTTATCTCATTTCACCATTCACTGATTGTATCCAAAATCTGCTCACATAATTTATTATCTTCTACTACTACTCTAACAACAATATAACAATGAAATCTGCTATTATCGCCGCTACTGTTGCATCTGCTGCCGCATTTGCCCCTGCTCCCGTTGCCAAGACAACCTCGGCCATCAACGCCTTCGAGCAAGAGCTTGGAGCTCAGCCACCACTAGGATTCTATGATCCTCTTGGATTATTGGATGATGCTGACCAAGATCGATTCGACCGTCTTAGATATGTTGAATTAAAGCACGGACGTATTAGTCAACTTGCCTTCCTTGGACAGATTACCACCCGCGCTGGATTCCACTTACCAGGAAACATCGATGGTGCCGGAGATGCCTTCGATTCTTTCCCCAATGGCTTTGCTGCCATTGGTGGACCCGACTCTATCCCCGGAGCTGGAACTGGACAGATGCTTTTATTCGTTGGAGCACTTGAGCTTTTCGTAATGAAGGACTCTGCCAACGGTGCCGCTCCAGGAGACTTTGTTGGTGATTTCCGTAATGGATACATTGACTTCGGATGGGATAACTTTGATGAGGATACCAAGTTACAGAAGCGTGCTATTGAGCTTAACCAAGGCCGTGCTGCCATGATGGGAATCCTTGGACTTATGATCCACGAGCAATTAGGTACCAATCTTCCAATCATCGGACAATTATAAATAAGTACGTCTAGATTTGCAAAAGTCAAGCTGTTTGATATGAGAGTTTCAAGCGGCTGCAATAACCCCTAAGTAGCACCACACACACAATATGCACAAAACACCCTTATGCAAGAGAAACTTGGAGGCCTTCATTTCTAAAGTTTTGATAGAGATGAAGACTATAGGATGTATTAAGTTTGGGAATAGTTTAGGATTAGTCTTTTCCAACTTGGTATAAACTTTAACACTTCATTTTATATGAACATACACATATCTAGTCTGTCTTTTCGTATATTGCCATATCTAAGTATCTCGCAATCATTGCAGTATTTTGTTCAGTTAGGTACAACAGTATAGGTATCAGACATAGCATCAAATGCAAGAGCTTGCTCTAAGTTGCCATCGAGAAATTCAATTGCAAACATCAAAACATCCCAAATTATCGAGCCGTCATCTCAGCCGTCATCTCAGCCGTCATCTAAACTAATTGTACCATAATCATAATACAGCCAGCCGTCATCTCAGCCGTCCTTCATCCGCCTCATCAAGGCAGCAGACAGCTAACTATAAAGGCGCATTTTATTCTTGCAACGGAAGGTATCCTTGAACCAAATCCATTTGGTTTTTTACTGCTTCCGTCACACAACACAACTATCTCTACTACAACCAATATATCAACCATGAAGTCCGCCATCATTGCTACCATTATCGGCTCAGCCGCAGCTTTCGCACCTGCCCCAGTTGCAAAGACAACCTCGGCTGTTAACGCTTTCGAGGGAGAATTGGGAGCTCAGCCACCACTTGGTTTCTTTGATCCTCTTGGTTTATTGGATGATGCTGACCAAGAACGATTCGATCGTCTTCGTTACATTGAATTAAAGCATGGACGTATCTGTCAGCTTGCTTTCTTAGGTAACATTATCACACGTGCTGGTGTTCATCTTGCAGGAAACATTGACTACGCTGGACATTCATTCGACTCATACCCCAATGGCTTTGCCGCCGTTTGGGGTCCTGATGCTGTTTCACCATACGGTATTGCCCAGATTGTTTCATTCGTTGGTTTACTTGAGGTTGCTGTTATGAAGGATGTTAACGGAACTGGTGAATTCGTTGGAGATTTCCGTAATGGACTTGGAGGACCAACATGGGATACTTATTCCGAAGAGACTAAGTACCAGAAGCGTGCTATTGAATTAAACAATGGCCGTGCTGCTATGATGGGAATTCTCGGACTTATGATGCACGAGCAACTTGGAGGTTCTATCCCAATTGTTGGAGAGATGTAAATTGGTTATTAATTTGCAGAACTATTTATATGTGCCGGATATCCAAAGAGAATTGGATATGCTCAAGGCACAGAGCTCTACAAAAATATATGAGAGAAGGGGTTGAACGAGTATACCCAACTCAAGCCAACTAGGCTTTACCGGCCTAACATCATTTCAGGCAAGTTGAATAGCTAGAAAAATCTTACTTATTAAGATCATCATGTAAATTTCACTGACGTCTATTTATTTTATATGCTCATATATATTTATAGTAGGTACATACGGTTGCCATTAATGAAACAAAGAGATGATGGAGACCATGAGGAAGATCTGCAGTCGAATATCAACAAGATATTGCTAACCAATCAAGAGTTACTTGCATATCATTCATTCATGATTAATAAGGATACCCTAAAAGGATACCGGAAGCACGACAGAGTAGTCTCACAAGTAAGTTACTTCTACGACCTCACCATCTTATTCAATCCTACCAACGTGCATTATCCTTGCATTATATCTCATGGATGTATGTGTTTAGATACTCCAACTTCTTGGACAAGATATGATATTGTAATCGGAGTTTGAGACTCCACTTCAGATATTCATATTCATATGCTCATAAAATCAATAATCACACCAATACAAAGTAATCATCAAACAATCAAACACTCTCGACTTATCAACAACTCATATCAACATCAACAAAATGAAATTCATTCAACTACTTACCGCTCTTGCATTAGTCGCTACTTCATCAGTAGCAAACGCCTCCCAAGTCTCTCATGACAAGTCATGTAAGCAAGGAGAAAAGGATGCCAAGCGTGCAGTTGATAACTTATTCAATGACGACTGTAACAATGCATTAGACCGCCGTTTCACACAAGATGTGAACCGTATGCGTGATAGGAAGTTCCCTGACAATGCTCGTAACTGGAAGGAGCGTGAATACAACAAGTGTGGAAGGGATGCAATCAAGAAGGAGACTGATCGTATTGGTAAGAAGTGCCGCAACAGTCACCATGCAGCAAAAGACTGTAATGAACTTGGCAAGGCAGCTGCAGATAATATCGTACATGATGCTGGTTTATGTCATAGATTCGGAGCCACCGCTAACAACCTCAAGAAGTTCCAACGTGAATGCCGTAGTGTAGCATACGGCATGTGTCAAGGCCACATCACTCGTTCCATCAAAGACTGTGGCGGAAAGAGTCAAAGTCTTCGTAAGCAATCTCAGTTGCAGAAGAAGTGTAAGGATGAGGTTGATCGTATGACAGATAATCGTCATGGAGAGGGGTATCTTGACTTCATGTATGACCAATACATTGAAGAGGAAGATTCAGGAGACTATCGTGAGTATGATTACTCACGTGAAAGTTGGGATGAAGACAATGACTCGACTTCCAATGATTCTGACTCTTCTGACTCTACCGACTACTATGAGACTTGGTAGAGGAGTCATCATTTTGGACTAAATCTGTGTAGCCGTTATTAGAAGACAGTGGAATAATATACTATATAATCTCACTTAAACTTATACAGGTGTATATATAACATTCATTAAGTATAAACCTCTCTTTTTTCGACACCCTTTTGCGGCTTTGATCTTAAATACCAGGCTACTTTTATCTGCCCTCAAAGAAGAGTCGCTGGCAAGAGTTTAGTTCAAATTGTACCGTCGTATTTGCTACTAATGAATCACAAGGATGTATATCAAACTATCTATTCTAATCTTTACATACTCTATCTTTCTATCAAAAATGGTATACAAAAGATACTCTTTCTATCCAAACAGTTCAGTCTAATCTACAATACATTAGCAAACAGGTCGTACTTCCAAACAGTCCAATCAAAACTACAAAATCAATACATCCTAAAATAGATTCAGATGCAATCACTGAGAGAAGATGTCGACCAGACTCGGACGACTTTGGTGCTTGTTTGACCTCATCTTCTCCCAGAGTTCTGTGTCGTCTCCTTGCGGTCTGCCTTGGTGGACGATGAATTCATTGCGCAGTTCTTGAGCTTCATTACTTGTAAGTGTCGACTCAGGAGATGAATCTGGTGTGACCTGAACAGCTCCTGGGACACATGCGTCACCAACCAGACTAGCACAACTTGCCCTGAGGTATTTATCTTCATTGGCCTTCTTCTTTTCAATTGAAGAGGGAGTGGACGTCTTGTCATGAGGATTACTCCAAGCGACAGCTATCTTTCGACCTTTGCCATAGGTCGGCTGGCGTCCATGAGAAGTACTAAAGTTATCAATAGCCATAACATCTCCTTGCTGCCATGTACTGAACACCATGTTCTTGTGAACGACACGTCGTATCTCTTGCATCTCTGATACACTGATGGGTGTATCGTTACCAAAACGAACGTCAAGAGCCATACGGTGTCCAAGAAGAACATACTTGACTACGGCAACAATGCCAATAATGATGGCTCGTAGTAAGAAGCGAATATCTTGTATACGAGTAAAGGCATACCAGAGCTCAGCAGGGAAGGTGGACCAGTGGAACACCTGAGCGTGGTTGAACCATACTCTCTCCCCAGTCACCGGATGTAATTGAGTAGCATCATCTTGCCATGACTGAAAGAAGGTATCATTATCCTTTCCAATCCACTGGACGGGTGCTGCATCCTCCTCACGTGATATAAGCTCAACTTCTTTTTTATCAGTTGTGCCAAACATTTGCGCCCATGATAACATACTACCAACATCGAATGACCATTTAGAACCGACTTTGGGATGTGACCGATTATATTGCAATCCAAGAGATTGAAACTTGTCTCTTAGTGAAGGATCTAGTTCATTGTATACTTTTCTAAAGTCACAGAGAGACGTCTCTCCCCCAACCGAGTTCGATGGGGCTTGAATGCAGCCGAAGTATAATTGTCTTGGTCTGCAAAAGACATAGGTGGTTTGTAGAATGGATATAGTTAGTACCACAACTATCAAATAATGTACACATCATATGCACACACATCATTTAAACGTAATATCATATCATACACTTACGGTGATTTAAGGAAGGCCATCTCTACATGCTGACCAATCGGATATGTAGCCGGCACATCAGCTGCCGAGAATATATAATCAGTACCATCAAATACACTCCGTGGACTAGTACCTCTATAATCTTGACATAGGTTTGGTTGTAATGCCAATATTGCCTTTTCTAATTCAACCGGTGAGCTAATATCGAATCCTCTGATGAGGACTGCTCCATACGTTAACATTTGTTCTTCTACCCAAGATCGGTTGTGTGTTAACCATTCAGTTAAGAAGGATAATGTATCATTATACCGAGGAGATATGATTAATGGTAATTTATTCTCTTCGTCTAAGAAAGATGTAGTAATGTTATCGATGGAGAGAGAGTTCATAATGTTACTGGAGTTCTTCTTGATGTTGATTGATGTAGGGGAAGAAGTCTGTGGAGACTGGGATGATTGTCCTGCTGCGTAATCCGCTTGATCGCTCATGTAAAATGTTTATTTAGATCGATGTGTGATGATTAATAATAATAAGTTGTCAATGCAAATGCAATTCAAAGTTGTATGGTGTGTTATGCTTTGTGGTGTTGTGTCAGAACTTTTTATGAGTGAACTGACAACTCCAACTGAAATCCTTCATAGGCTATTTGATCTTGTCGACGTAGGCATTAGTTGGAGTTGCAACAAACATCAGAATATGTATCCATGATCGAGGCAAGACATTGTTCTTTTCTGTCGTGGCAGTGGATATATATGTGTTTAGTAGCCCGGCCGGGGAGAGAAACCCTTATTGCATAGAGTCTGTCTCCTCCACCAACACCTACCATCCTGCACGAGTTATTTGATCACATATCCAATACACTCAAAGCATCCCTGGCCTAGACCGCACCATTGAGATCCGCCACATTTTGACATTTTGCATTTTTTTACTATGGATGGTATGATGATGGTATCCTCCCCTACTCTACCTCCCCCACTAACCATCTCTTTAGGCGTACTACCACCCTCGTCATGTTTAATACCCTTAGTGCCATGATATGAATGTCTCTTTTTATTATCATGTGTAGACACCATCACCCTATTAGTATCTCTAATACCACCAACAATTGTTCCGCCACATACCGATGCTGGTTCAATAACATTCGTATGATTACCGCCTATTGTACTAACTGGAAACTTCTCCTCATCTTTAGAATTAGAGGTTGGTGAATTGATATGACTTGAACTGTTATACTTCTTATGTCCTTTACCTTCCGTATCTTTATTCTTATGCCCACTCTTGTCTAACCCACCCTTCAAATTACGGCTAGACCTACCTTCTCGTTCCCTATCACTACCGTTCTTTACCAGCTCACGTGATGATTTATCCAACTCACGATTATCACGAGAAGAAGTTGAAGGGCTCATCATGATACTATTAATATTACTTTGTGCAATATTAGTTAATAGTGGTATACTTTCATTTAACACCTCTGAATGCCGACGTCTTCTTCGCGATGATGTAGATCGAGAGAGATGGCTGGTAACACTGTGACTACGCTGACGAGAGTGCTGGCTGTGTTGTGATTTTGAGCGTTTACTGTGCTGTAAAGAGTTACTTGAATCTTGACGATTGAATGTTGTATTTGAACGTTGTCGTGACGATAGAGAGTGTGACCTTGAACGTCTTGACATGTTAGATGTAGCTGATGCATTATTATTGTGATTGTGTGACGATGTACTTGATGTCGATCTCTTCCCTTCACTACTACTGCCATTTACCCTATCAATAGAAACTGATCTACTACGCCGCCCAGAAGTATTGCGATCAATTGACATACTACGACTTCTCCTCAATCTACCCCTCTCCCTACCTCTACCACTATCATCTAAATTATCAAACTTTCTACTACTCGGATTAACAACACTAACACCCGGTCGATGTCTATTACCAACTCCTCCGGTATTAATAGGTCTACTACCACATTTATAACAAATTTTACGTCGGACTACCCATCGTGTATTATTTTGAATTAATTCACATAATTGTACTTTAGGATGATGTATGCAATTACCTGTTTGGGGATTAATTGTTTTTAATAGTTTAGTTGATAGGTTTTGGGGAAGAGGAGGGAGGTTGTGAGAGGTTGTTATTGATGTTACTGGCGGCGGAGTCATCTCTCTTGAGTTAATGTGTTGTTGTATGACTAGTTGTTTGCAATAGATGAGTCGCTGTTTGCAATTGCAATTAGAGAAAAGCTTTTGTTAGTAGCTAGTGTATCATTTGATCCGCCATTATCGTCTACTATGTAATCACAAACAACTTCTCTCTTCTCTCATCAACATTGATGATGAGCCTTGAGCATATTTTGGGGGCTGATTTATGCTGTCTTTCAATGCCGGGCGTCTCAAATTTTTGTGGAGGGCTTTTATAATCCAAGAGTCATTAGGATGGTAGAAAGGATACCATATCATGTGTGTGATGGTATCCTACTTCCATGAGACTGGAGTGGGCTTCCATAACTCAAGAAATGAGGTGGCTTAAAGAGCTTTCAAACTGTGTTATGTTATTGCATCATCTACAAGCTTATCTTTACATTCCGTAGCCCATTCTTTTCTTGATGTATACTTCAATATACCACACTTCCTTTCAACATCTCGAATTGTATCAATCTTATCCTTCATACTTAAATTCTCTCCTCTATAAAGAATATCCTCAAAGACATTAATTTCATCAATTAGCATACAACATATTCGTTCATATCCAACCTTGGATAAAGTAGAAGTATGTTTATGATATGTTTCACTGCCATGTGTAACATTCCTTGAAGCAGTTGTGTTGTATTTTCCTGTCCCATTGAGTTGAATATCTAATGTTGATGCATCTTGCCAGAGATGTTCTGTACGTAATACAAAGATCTCCTTCTTATCTACTGTGTCTGTATCAAGACAAGATTCGAATCTTTGAATAGTCACATTTCTGTAATGAGCATAGTTGAAGTATGCATGAGTTGACTGTTTTCTGTATCGTTCATTACCTCCACTAACCATACCTCGGATTGAATGTCTGCAATACGAAGTTGATGAACTAGCATCAAAGGGACTTTTAGCAAACTGTTCTAGTGTCGGCGCACACTCATGATACCATTGCTTTGCATACATAGGCATATGACAACCCCATATATCATTCGTTATATTCATTTTCCTTACTTGGTCATATGTTATACAATTATCTGGATGTGAGAACTTATATGCACTTATCATTCTATCAACAGGATTTCGTATGACGTATAACAATGTTGTTGCTTTGTATAATGTTTTATTAGTACATGCATGCATATGACAGATTGGTAAGAGTACTGGAGTGCGTTGTAATTTGTTACCAGATTGCCATTGAGCTTGGTAAAAAGAACGAAGCAACGTTGAACCGGCTGCCTTTCCTATATGCACAAGCATTATGGTACGATTTTGTATTGGTTGCAGTGATGGTACTACTATACCATCTCCCGAACCATCGTATCCATCATCTTTATGCAACTTCTGTGATATTGCAGATGAAGTTGACGTCACCGCATCATTTTGCAATTGTATCACATCTTTGGTATCTTTGGTGACACGTTCAACTGACGCCGATTGCAAGTTGAGGGAGAAGTGTATGTTTAATATACCTGCAACTCCAATAAGTATTGACGAGGATATTATGATGATGAGTTTTGCTCTACTTCGAGATCTTTCATTTTTCTTCTGTATTGTTTTGATATCAGTCATTAACACATACACTACTTGAGGCTGTTAATAATCATTACTCTAAAGACATAACAGCAATATATTATATTATATTATATAGTACGGTCAGATCTACTCTATTGGAGGCATACAAGAGCTCGATATGGGGGAGGTAGAGTAGGGGAGGATACCATCATCATACCATCCATAGTAAAAAAATGCAAAATGTCAAAATGTGGCGGATCTCAATGGTGCGGTCT
>Ga0214480_100232_pt1 | contig 27744 bp, 15 predicted proteins | sample M1_20Mar14CPVII9_3_FD_165042 | JGI IMG/M metagenome (GOLD analysis project Ga0214480, IMG submission 165042) | Marine eukaryotic communities from Monterey Bay, California, United States - M1_20Mar14CPVII9sort6BwellE17 | ecosystem: Environmental > Aquatic > Marine > Unclassified | place: USA... | reverse complement strand
ATACAGATGTATCTATTCCTTAGTAGACATTGCTTTAACCTCCTTCAAAATATCATCAGTCTGCACAGTACAAGTAGATGAATTAGAAAGACTCGCGAGGATAAGTTGTTAGGTTATCAACAATAGTTCATATACTACCAAGTAGCAAGCAGACTAGACTATGTCAAGTAGACTCGAATGCTCAAGCTCCTCATATTCATATGGTACCGTCTGCTCTTAAATTACCTCTCTTGACAAGCGAAGGAAGCTCTGTCATTTCAGTCGGTACTGATGGTACCTCACTCTTTTGCAATAAACCCTTTTCCTTCTTGGCATAGTTGCAATACTCAAGTAGAATGAAATTCTTTCCAGGAAAACAGTTCTGCATATAGTCGAACATTTCGTCTGTAAGCTCACATGGGTCATCTTTCCCTCTCTGTTCTGCAAATGAGAACAGTCTATCTTCAAATCCATATATGAGCGTTACTGCCAATCCTCCACGAAGATTGTTTGCAAGCTCCCAAATCATGTCACTCGCCTCCTCTTCGTAATAGTATGCCACATCAGCATGATCAGTTGGTTCATCTCTTACTCCCCCAACAATATTCCATACCGCATCATACAATGCTCGTTCCCACATTGCTCGTCTCCATTCACGATAGAACACTGTTTTACATCTGATACCGTTAGCATCTAACCGACTTGCAACAGCTCCATTCCACTTTCCACAAGTCTGCGATTCACCTGCCCACTTCTCTTCTCCATTTGCATCTTCACCAATATTGCAAGCCATGTCCTCAGGTTTGCGCGTCACTCCTCCTAGCCCTTGACCAGGAGGTGGTAATGAGAATCCGACAGTAACTTGTGTCATTGAATCTCTACACATTCCAAATTCTCGCAAAACTGGCTCTACTACACCACATTTCTTTGTGCCAGAGAAGAAGACAAAGTCATCTGCTCTACTCTTCCACTCTTCATCTAAGTTTTGTATAAAGTCTTTCAATTGAAATGGCGGTAATGTGATATATATTGGGTAAGTCGTTCTTCCTCCAAGTTCCTCAGGAAGTTTAGCATTTGGTGTTAGTATTATATCATCGCCGGTTCCTAAGCCATTTATTGCATCTGTTAGTGGACTAATATTATCTATCGATTGTACTATGACTGAAGGTCCATCATCTTCTTTTTGCAAATCTTGTTTACCTATGTATGAAAGATGGCATGCCATATGAATACCATAGTGTTAGAAACAATTATTTATATCATATATTCATATCATAATATGTACATATCCTATATCATCATATAAATCATATGTTCATATCTTATGTTCATGTGTTCATATCATATGTTCTTATCAGTACTACCGAAACAAAGTAAAAACAAACGAAGGAAATACCTGTGGCTAGAAAATCCTTGTATTCTTGAATAGCTTGGCCATTTGACCAAGTTGCCATGTGTAGTGAAGAAGAAGAAGGATTTTGTGTTATGTAAAAGATATTCTGAAAAGCATCGGATGCTAGAATACTTATCGCCATCAAGACTACGACATAGAGTAAAAGTGATATCATCTTCTAGAAAGAGTAGATCATCTACCATACAAGAGCAGAGGAATAAGATGGAGCCGACAACTATTAGAGCGAAGTGGAGATGGAGCAAGGAGAGATGGGGAGAGGTATCCTTTTTGGAAGAAAAAATGACAATGACGAACTCCTTGTCAATCGTTCCAATATATATTCATAAAATCATACCTATATCTAGGTAGAGAGGAGTGATATAGGTTGCGCAATCGTTCTTCCTAGTAGGAGAAAAGAAATCGTTCCATTATAAATCAGAAAGAATAAAATACTAATACAGAATAATACATTTAAGAGTAGAAAGATATAAAGAAGGAGAGAAGAGGAGATAGGAGGATGGCGCTACTTCCCAAAACAATGAAGATAGCGGCATTAAACGAGGCCGCCTTGGTCTCTCTAAAGTTTGCAAAAGATCCATTAGTTGAGGAGACTGATGTATGTACTGGTAAAGAATTACTGAGCAAGTCTGGCACAGTTGGCAGCTTAGTATTTGTAGTCAGAAGGCCTGGATGACCGCTAGTTAGGGGTGATGCCAGAATCATTCAATCAAAACTGGATGATTTGAAAGGTTTCAACCTCTATTCTATTGTGAAGGAGACTGGTGTTGACGATGAGGGGTTGAATGAATTTGCAACAGAGTACTTTCCTCATCCTACGTATAAAGATCAAGCACTTGTGTTCTATAATGCGTTGGGTTCGGGCAAGCTATCATTAGGTTTCAATCCATTGGCATACATTAAATTGATTCGAGATTCTATGAAACGTATTAAAGAGGATGGTGTAAAGTCATACAATACAAAAGGGGAAGCCTTCTTGCAAGGGGGATGGATTCTATTTGATACAGAAGGTAATCCAAAGGCAGCCTATCAGGAAAATGCTAAACAACGTGTGCAGATTGATGATATTTTGAAGGAGGTTAAAGCAATGTCTACTAAGGAATAGATACATCTGTATAGAAAGATTGGCAATAGAATAAAGCAAAGTTCAAAAGGGACGATAGAAGGCTTGAATGACGGTAATTTATGAGTGTTGCAATTTATTGCATGCACACTCTGATTACTTGACAAAAGTACTGCACTCCTTATGAATTTGCTATGCCGGGAAAGTTGTTTGTACAAATATAAAATAACTATATTTGGTAGTATGATAATAGTACGTTGTGCTGGCTAAAATTATTCTATTATTGGCGCCAGGGCCGATAGACTTGGATCACCCAACAAAGCGACTAGAAATCCATTCATACCAAAAGCAATCAATACACCTCCTGTCAATGGAGTTACCCATTGCCCTAATAAGGCACCAATATTGAAACTTCCTTCATCGCTATCATCACTACTTTTAGCCTTTTGTAAATTAACTAGTGCTTGTCCACCTGTGGCGCCCACAAACAATAATGGCGTACTATAACCAAATGTATACGACAGCATCCAACTTGCACCTTTTACCAAGTCTCCAGACGATGATATATCCGAGGATGAAGCTGATGCCAAATATGCTAACAGAGAAGCTAATACTGGCGTTGCACATGGACTTGCAACTAATGCCGATGTTCCACCGAGAAGACATGTTCTTATAAGTGAAGCTATTTCATCTGAACTTCCTTCTTCTTGGGTTGTACTGTCGTTTTTATCAGAACCATTCTGATTGCTTTGTAAGTTGTCCACAACTAATCCACCATCCTCATCGAATAGACTTTTACTTTTACTATCCTTGCTTTCAAATGCCGAAGTGGCAGTGTTACGCCACTTGCCATCTAAACTAGGCAATGGTATGCGTATTAATTCTAACAGTTGCAAGCCCATTACAACACTAACTAATGAAGATACCGCAGCAAGTAATAATGATGTGATAGGATCAGCATTACCACTTCCATTACTGCTACCGAATACACCCCCTAGGGCACTAGCACTAATCCCCAATGCTGTAAAAACTAATGCTAATCCGGTAGCAAACGCAATCGTTGGTAATACTGTATTCTTATCCTGGCGCTCATTGGCGGCATTAGTAATATAACTTACAGTTATGGGGAGTAGTCCCAAAGAACAGGGTGAGAAGGAAGTCCACAATCCGGCCGTGTAGAGTATTGCTAATGACTTTATTGATTCTATATTTGTCGTTGTTGTGGATGTTGCGGCAGATGTAGAGGAAGGTATTACCGAGTTGGCAAGTGATGAACCTATATTTTGTGCATTGAATATTATATCGTCTATACCTAACTGTATTGCAGTTGTAGAATGATATTGATGATTGTTATAATAATTTTGTTTTGAGATATGTGATATCGAAGGAGTAAAAGCATATGATATACTACTCATTGCAATAACAAGTATACAATAAGCAACAACACATACTGATACTGTTGTTGATATCCTCCGTATTGGCATTTCTAGAATCTCTTTGACCAATCGACTTCTTCCCTTCATTCCTGCTTCCTCAACTCGAAGTTGGTTGGTCATGGATTCATACCAATTGAAAAAGCGCTAAATCAATCAAGCTGTAATTGTCAATACATTTTAGTACGCATTCTTGCCACTACCTTTATATCTCGTCGCGCGTTGATATCATCAATTAATTTGTGCTCTGCCCCTCCTCCAAATGATCACATCTAACTTTTGCGAATCTTTCTCGTGAGCAAATCCGATGCGCCATTGTAAACGATATATAATACATAGTAGACAAGGAAAGCTGAGTGGCAGCTGTATATAGTCTATCGAACGACGTCGTGCGCGGTCATGTTATTATTATTGACACGGTAGTTATTGATAGCCAGTTTATATATCAAAGAGAAATTAGTTAAAGTAGTATCAATCTGTATCAATACCCTTCAAAAATTATAGAAATCTGAGAAATAGAAGAACAGACAGCATTAGCAGAGAACAGTTTGCTTGAGAAGTATATATAGTGTACCTATACTATTGCTCTTTTTCAAATTAAATAAAAAGAGAGGTTCGGTATTATTACTGTCAGAGGGGTATTGCATAGACTGCCTACCTACATACTCCACACGCCAAGACAGCATTTTAGGCCAACGGGATCAATTTCAATACATCGTTTTGGGAATTGGAATACTCGATATCGGACGTTATTATATATATCAAGTGATCCTTGCAAAACTGCAAACTCAGCTCATACATTGACATTTGGATAATTTAGTTGCAAAGATAGATATACTTAAAAAAGGTGCACAAGTAGGACAAATTCTATTCTTTTAGAAGATTAATACAGATATTATATCATACAATACTTATCACATTGGTATATTGAAGAAAAGATGCCATCGGTAGTAGCAAATCTACGCTCACTCTCGCCTTCACCAATGAGGGTTAAAAAGGCCTCATCTCGAGCTGCATCACCAAACTTGCAATATGAGAATATGCAGTCTACTCCAACTAAGAATATAAATATGAAAAAATCATCTTCATCACCTGATTTGGGAACGCCCAAAACGCCATTAACAAGCACGCCCGGTAGTAGTAAAAGTAAGAAGAAGATGTTTAGTAGTTTAAAGAAACGAATGTCAGTGAGTAATAAAGGACATAAAAAGAGTAATAGTAGTGGAGGTGGAACGGCTGGATTGGAAATTGAAATAGGCACAGACGGATCAAGTTCTGGTAATAATGATGCTGATCCCACACAGTTATTAAATGCTGGCATGACTAACAATAAGAATGATGGTACCCCACCCCGTTATTCAATGAACAAATTAAAGATTGATACAAGTAACAAAAATAATAAAGAAACTATCAATGGTAGTAGAAGTGATAGGAAAACACCCACACAAACACAATTAAACAGTGTCAAAAGTGCCGATACTATACAAACATATGGGTCAGCATCACCAAGTCCAAGAATATCAAATTATAACTATAACAAACAACAGCAACAAGCACAAAAACCATTTCAATTCATATCAGATGATAACTTCACACGACGTGTTGAATCATACGATGGACAGGTAATAACATGTACTGATTCACAATTGCCAACCTATGAGGTGGGTAACTATTTAGGAGGAGGTGTAGCCGGTGTTGTCTATGAGGGTAAGCGCTTAAGACCTGTGAATGAATATCCACCGATACGAATTAGAGGTGGGGGTGCATTTTATCCAAATTCTGGTGGTTTTGACGTTGCTCCTACTCATGGTGCACCAATACCAACTCATGGTGCACCATTGGCAATGAGTATGACATCATCATCATTATCAAGTGTTCGACGAACACGTTCGGGAGGTGCCGCGGCGGGACCACATGATACTGCCGAGACTGGTACGGGATTATTTGCTGATGTTTATAGAGCTGTTAATCCACATTATAATAGAGCGCAGCAACAAGGAGGTTCCGTGGGAAGTAGTCGCGGTAGTTTACCACCAATTGGCGGCAATGCCCAAACAATACGAGGTATGAACAATAATAGATTAAATGATGACAAAGGTGGATGTACGACATTTCTATTTAGTGGATGTGGTAATAATGAAAATATTGTCGATGATCGGTCATTTCCATTAAGTCATGGTGGTATCTCAGCAAATATGACAATGCAAACACCACCGAATAGTTTAGAAGAAACAGGAACAGCAACGGGTAAAGAACGGTATAAAGCAGTAGATATGTCAAGTATTGAAGTTCCCGCGGCATTTTCAAGTATGGATCATGATCAGGGGGGTGTTGTTGTGGATGATGCTGATGCACCTAATCGGAGTAAACGAGAGGCTAAGGCGTTATCACGGAATGCACCCCAAGCAGCTACAACAATTGACAATAGTGTTCAACGATCAAATTCCTTTACAGAATCACCCGTTAAACACATTGGCAGCGGTGGCAATAATATAAATATGCAGCAGCAGCAGCAACAAACACACTTAATCGAGGATATGTCCGAAACAGTCGCAATTAAAATCTTAAATCCAGTTGGTTTCCGATTATTAGATCCAGATACATTACACAAGGCAGTCATAGTCCGTGAAGGGAAATTACCAACTGTCAATCCAGTCGATGGATCATTTATATTAAAAGAGGAACATGTTTGGTGGTTAGTTAATCCCAATAGTCGTAATTTGCGTAGTTTGTTAAGGAAGAGTACTGGAATTAGTCGATCATCATCTCGTGGCGGCGGTGGCGGAGTTGACGATGCTAGTGAGGAATCATCATTAAAGAGACAACAGAGTTTAGTTGGGAGTGGTGGTGGTGTTGATAGAGGATCGCCCGAACGTGGATTACGATTAAGTTTAGTTGCAACCTATGTCGATCCACAGACCAAGACATTGCGAGAGTTGCCATTACCAAAGTGTGTAGAGATATGGGGTCATCCACCATTTGCTGCCACTGATCAAGAATTTGAGGCTATGATGGAGGTGTTGTTGAGATTGAATGCTGGATATGGTGGTAGTAGGAAGAGCAGTAGTGGTGGTGGTAGGGGTATGAATGCTCGATCTCCATCTAATATTTCTCAATTATCATACAAGGGTAGTAGTAGTGATAAGAATGATCCATTGGCATCTCGTCGGTCGGGGTCGACAGTGTACTGTCCAGCATTGTCGGCATATATCGCCGTGCCGGCCATACCACCCAAGTATCTTCGTTGGTTAAAACAACGTCGATTGGCTACCAAGGAAGTACGTAATATGATGCGTATCGGTCGACATACTAATGTTGTGCATTTATATGAGGTATTGGAAATGGTACAAGATAGCAAATCCACAATGATATTGATATTAGAATTAGTTCGAGGAGGTGAATTGTTCGATTTGATTAGTAGTAATTCAAGTTCAAAGCGAAAAAATGAACGGGGTAGCGGCAGTGGTGGCGGTGGAGGAGGAAATGGGGCTAATGAATTACATGAAGTTACCATGAGAAAGTTCTTTAGTGAGTTGGCAAGTGGAATCAACTTCATACACTCTTGTGGTGTGGCACATCGAGATCTAAAGCCAGAGGTGAGTTAACTTATTGTGTTGCTTTGTTTCCTACACATACTTTTTAACACTCAAACTATCTTCTCTGCTTGTACAATACTAGAATCTCCTTATCCACACAAAGCCGGCTACCACGGATACAAACAAAGGAATCGATTCAATAATCGAGGAAGAAAAGACGCTTAAAATTGCCGACTTTGGTCTATCCGCAGCGTTTCAACTATATCCCGTCCCATCATCAAGTAGTCTTGTTCATAATATTTCACGTGGCGACTCGGCAAGTCGATGGGATGGTAATAGTATACTGCCTTGGGACGGATCTAGCTCGAGTAGAAAACAATCAAGTGGTTTACCTCTCAGTCCACAATCAACATCTCCAGCCTCCTCGACCAAATCTGGAGGCATTTCTCCTTTGTTAAACCGTGTTGGAGCCACGGCATTATCGATGCTAACATGTGGCAGTATGGCAAATGTATGTGTTGATGAATCCGGTGACATTAATGACCTAGTCGATGACGGATTTGGAGGGAGCGGTACTGTTGACTTACGCCGAATGACATCAGTGGTTGGATCGCCTCATTATGTTGCACCGGAGATTATAGCTCAGACAGACAAGGGCAGGAAAGCAGAGGGCGGTGGTGGCGTTGAGGGAGGAGCAGAATCGCCTCAAGATCGAAAGTCAAGACATGCCGCTCGTGTTGGATATGATGGCACCAAAGCAGATGTATGGTCTGCAGGAGTGATACTGTATGCCATGTTATTCCGCTCATTGCCCTTTGGTGAAGACTTATTGCGATGTCCACGATACCAGGCATTTCAAAAGTGGTACAATGAAGCTCGACAAATACTAACACCTGTGCCAGGCAAACAAAATCGACGAGCTGTGGTAGAGTCTACTTTAGATCCAGTGTATGACGAGTTTGATGAGGAGGAGATGCTTGGTCCACATTGGTTCTTCCCGAGTGAAATTACAGCCCCCGGTCGAGACTTGATTGTTGCCATGTTAAATCCCAATCCAAGCGATCGTCTATCGATAGAGGCAGTATTGAAGCATCCTTGGTTACGTGCTATGGATGATGGCTTTACTTTTCAAGATGCCCCAGTGGCATCTACATCTGCTTTTGGTTGTGGAGGTTGATGATACATTACAAGGAAGTTTTTAGTTTGAATGTGTAGGATGTATGTTAATTCGTTTGTATTGTATATACAAATATATAATAAGAGAAGAAGATGTAGACTTAGGTGGATGTCGGATAACCATACATACGCCTAAGATAAATGTTTGTAAACTAGATCTATATTGCTGTTTTTGATTGTTATCTTTATAATGTCATCACTAGTCATGCTATGAACTCCCAACATATATATCTCACTACATACAAAGCCCCCTTAATAAAATTCTCAACACAATTACTTGAGTCTTCTAGGAGGAGACCATTCGAACCCAAGCTCATCCAAAGCACGAATCCTCTGAAGAGTCATATGACAGACTTGCTTCTTCTCTCCTGGCACAACATAATCTCTCTTTTGGAAGATACGATATTGTCCACGTTGCTTGAAGACCCAGTAAGCCAAAGGTTGGTTCTTTGGATAGGTCGATGGAACATTGCAATGCCCGTGAAGCTCTTTAAACTTCTTCAACTCATTCAACCTTGTTTCCCACGGTGTTCTACTAACACGAATTGTCCATTTGAAGCTTAACTCATCCAAGCTAGCAATCCTCTCCGGAGATAAACTCGTTTGGACTCCCTTTTGAAGCTTACGCCACTCCGTACGTTGCCTATTCACAAAGGCACCAAGAGCTGGATTATGTTTGTACTTGAGGGGAACGTCAACATCTCCATGTTGAGACTTGTAATCACGTAGTTCCTTAATCCAGTTGTCCCAAGAGCCATTGGATTCGCGAAGTGACCACTTGAAGTTAATCTTATTCAATAACCTAATCTTCTCTGCCGTCATATAGGTGCTCTTCTTCTTTGACATCCTGCGATACTGAAACCTCTGTTCATTTACCCAATATCCTAAGCTAGGGTTCTTAGTATAGATTTTGGGTACATTGGCATGTCCATTCACATTATGGAACTCTCTGAGCTCGGCATATCGATTGTCCCACGAAGTCTGGGCATCACGTGCTGTCCATGTAAAGCCAAGTTCATTCAAATCCTTGATACGCTCTGGTGTCATCGATGTTGATTTACCAGCTTGATACTTGCGATACTCAGAACGTTGACGATTTACGAACATACCAAGTGATTGATTACCTGAATACTTTAGGGGGACGTCAACATCGCCATGCTTATCTTTGTACTCTTTCAGAACCTCAATCCATTTATCCCAACTTGAATACGAAACATTATTCGAGATTGATCCACGGAAGGTATTATTATTCGAATAAGAGCCCCAAACAAATCCCATGCTTGTCAAGATTCTAACCCTATTAGGTGTCATGGTACTTGGCCTGCTACTACTATCACGACGGCACATCTTCTGATACTCGGTACGTTGATCTGCACACCATTGATGTAGCTTTTCATAGTGTGTTCCCTTGCCATATCCTTCGGGTACATTGCAATGTCCAAACTGCATTAAGAACTGATGTAAGAGAGTATGATGCTTACGCCAATATGCTTGTTCACTAGCATCCTCGTGTCCTTGATCGGTACCACTTATTGCACGATCTGGAACTGCTTGACTCTGATGAGCTTGGTGGTAGTAAGGTGAGTAGTATGGTCTGCCGCTTGATGGAAGTGCAGGAGGAAGATTCTGACCCCAAGGACCACCGCCACGAGTAAATTGCTGCGATGGTACATACGGAGGCAAGGGTGCCTGATTCCAAGGACCAGAAGGAGGTACATGATGAGCTTGAGGTGGTGGATGATGTACCGTCGGTGCTGCCAGTGTTGGACTTGACGATTCGTCACTCACGGCAGTACGGATTTGAGACGGCGAAGGCGTAATTGGTCCACCTAACATTCGATTCGTTGATGGGGTGGTTGTATGTTTACCATCATTGAGACTCTCCTCCTTGTCTTCATGTGAAGTACTAACAGCAATGGTAGTCTTGTGCCGACTAGACTTGGGGATATTACCTCGAGGTGGAGAGAAACTTACTGGCGCCTCTTCTTCATCACTAGCATTCTTGGGAGTTGAATGAGATGCACCTGGTCGCCATTGCATTGGCTGCTGATCATAATATGGGGTTTCAGGCGAGCCAACTGACTTGGAAGCAACATTATAGATTGTCTGTCCTGGGCTCAAGTGTTGAGTTTGTGGTGAAGACGATGGCTTGCGAGGTGAAAGTTGACCAGAACTATCATGCCGACTTGAGTGGATCAACTCCATAGGAAACCTTGGTGGAGGAAGTAGACTATTACCATCACCTGTACCATTGATACTTTGTGTATTCTTGATTGTGGGTGGAGATTCAAGTAGCTTCGTCCGAGGTGTAGTCAATGGACTCATCTTGGGTAAGTTCGATGTTGATGCTCCAGTTATATGTTCAGCATAGTCAAAGGTATCACTTCCCTGTAACTGAAATGATGGACTTGGCAAGAACATCATATTATTAGCATCGGTAAAGGCAAGAGGCGATCCAGTAGGCGATGACCCTCCCATACTAAAGTTTGCTTCCTTGAGATACTCTGAGAAAGAGGCATCATCATCTTTATACTCTTGTGATAACGAGAATTTGATTGGGAAGGGATAATCTCCGTCATCAATAGTAGGGGATCGTGTAGGATTAGATGTTGATGCTGCTACGGACGATGCCAACTTGTCGATATCATAGTCGGTATGCTGTTGATCATGAGGCAATGCCCACGATAGTCTCTTCTTGATACCACCAACATTGCCATTGTCAAAGGATGAGTTCTTATTACGCTTACCCAAGAACCGTGGTGGAGACTTGCGAGCTGCTGCTGCATCGGTAGTAGTAGAACTACTTGGAGGTTTGAAGATTGACTCTACATTGTCAAACTGTGGCTTGTTATGAGTTGTAGTTGACTCGTCCTTTTTGATCGCCGATGGGGAGTTAGATGATGACATTGTCGTATCTCTTCTTCAATTGCAACTCAACTTCTTTAATGATAGTTTAATCGAACTCTTTATCATTAATATCCACTGTAATCAAACTCTTTGTTGATAAGATGTTCGACTTGGCAGGCAAATAATGAAGTTGTGATACTTTTTTTAGTTCATTGCAAAGCAAAAATTATAGTCAGCTCATCATTGTTTATTGGTTGCAGAGCCGCCAGGCTATAACGGGGCCGAGCCTATTGAACATGTCATCTCACACATGTAACGAGGGGCTCTTTCTATCGATATGCGGCTGCACGAATATTTCTCTTCATTGTCATGGGCTCATCTCTTTGTCATTGGTCGCCTAATTCATCGAGCACATCGATACATCACATTTTTTACTCAACCTAGTACTTTGGCGATACACCCGTCAAATCCATCACTTAGTGTGCATGCTGCGTGAGGAAGAGTGGAAGAGCAACTTGTTGATGTTTTGACATTGAACTAAATCAATAGACGGTTATCATTGAATAGTGGATAGTCAGGTATGTTCATATAGGGGAGAGGATATATGAGTTGTATTTGTATGTATGTTTTACTTTTTTGTGCATATCATATGCTCATTTTTTGGCTGATGTCGCTCAAGAATGATGGATGGAGGAAAGAGCAACTTGTTGATGTCAAGTTGAACTATTGTGGTTACATTGGATAGTGGACAGTCAAGTATGTTTATACGGGGAGAGGATATGACTATGTTTATGAATACATTTTGGCGGCACTGCATATCTTATGTGTACAATTATTTTGGCGGCACTGTATATCTTTTGTGTATACTCACTTTTTTTCTGATTGCAATTACATACATAAATTACATCTACATCATACCAGAGTATCAGTTGATCTTGTGATTTGGTATTAGGTTGCAGTTCCAAAATGAGATTCATATCATCGGTAGTAGTTTCGGCAATTTCAATCACTTCGGTACTAGCATTCTCCCCTTCCTCGCCGCCATCAATAATTAGATCATCACAACTCTTTAGTACACCCGTTGCCACTGAAGAAATAACAGGAACAGTGAAGTGGTACAATGTTGAGCGTGGCTTTGGCTTTATCGAACAAGATGATGGACCTGACATGTATGTACATGCTACTGGACTTTCATTTCAAGGTCCTCTAGTTGAAGATGAAAGAGTTAGCTACACAACTGAGATTGATCCCAGAACAAATAAACCAAAAGCTGTGAATGTTTCCAGATCAAGCACACCTGCAGCTCCGATTGCTGAAGAAGAACCAGTAGTTGAATCACAGGTTGAAAAGGTAATGAAGGTAGTGAAGAATGAGTTAAGTGAAGAGGAGAAGAAACAAAAGTCAATCAAGGCTGAGAAATTTCAACGAGCTAGACTTGCAGCACAATTTGCAATGCCAAAGCCAGCTCCTCAACCTACTCCAACTGAAGCATCTGTAGATTATGATGCCACTGTTCGTTTGGCATACGAAGCAGCTGGTTCATCAGGTGACTTTGATGCGTTCAGAGAACGATACTTGGAGGACACTTCAGCCATGGTTGCCAAGAAGTATCAAGATGCTATTGATGCTGATAATGCTTCTAAGCAGGCTGCTATCGAAGCTAAAGCTGCTAAGGAAAAGGCTGATGCCGAGGCAAAGGTAAGTATCTATCATTTATATGAGTATAATTTATTATATATTATCTCACCGGAGATTAATATGCTTTATTATCTCTCAGGCTGCGGAAGAGGCAAGGATTGCACAAGAAGCCGAGCAACAACGTGAAGAGAAACGACTTGCCCAAGAAGAGGCTGCTAGAATTGCGGCAGAAGAGGCAGCAAAGACCCCAGAAGCACTAGCTGCTAAGTATGGTGCGATGGATCTCGAAGAAAGGGCATTCACTATCTTATGTGTAAGAATTTTGTTGTTATTTGTCCATTATTGCTTGTAAATTCTTCTCTAACCTATGTATCACTTTTGTAACACAACCAATTAAAATGAAGGATCTTGGGATGATCGAGCTGCATCCAGACCCAGATGATCCAAACAGGGATAGAAGCAAAGACGACGAGGACATTTGAGAGCCTGGGTAGTGAGAGATACCGTATTCACTAGAGCTAGTGTGTGAGATAGTTTGAACGATTATGTAAAGTATGGCCTAGACATTTAGCTATGAACAAGAATAATACACGAGAAATGGCAGGGGATATATCCTTCTAGAGTGACGACCCTAATGATGTACTTAAAGATATTTATTAGTTTGAAATTCTTGAGAATCAATAGGATGATTAAGAAATCCTTATCTACATTTACCTCACTGATGATCTACTCCTTTTTGATGTCCCCTTCTTTGTACTCCTCTTCTTACCAGCACTTTTGGGCGAGGCTCTACCTTTATTGACTGGAGGAGGTACATAATTTGGGTCTCGTTCGGGCACGAATGTATGCGACTGACCTTTTAGGTTCCTCCGCCTCTCTGCATTACTCATGAGCTCTCCATTTACAGCCTTTTCGTCCGCTTCAAGTATACCATTTACAACATCTAATAACTGCTCGCCATCAATGAATGGCACTTTGACCACGGCTATTTGAATTAGATTGGTTTGAGAAAGAAATGTTAAGTGAGAGAATGAGAAAAGAAAACAGTATATCTGTCACCCCTCTACTTCTATGGTGTGAGCTGTCAGTTTAAATAATGTTCTATCTTCAATAAATTTCAGAACAGATCTTGGTATTTCATGTTTGGTCATCATACAGCTAGATTGGCACAAGATGCGCTCTTTTACTTACCTTCCCAAGGTTGTCTCTTTCCATTTGGATCGGAATCAAAGTCATTAGGATAGTACGGGGCGAGCGGAGATGATGGCTCGGTCATTAGCTCGCCAAGCACTGGAGGTAGAAGGTTGGCACTCTGAGGAGGTAACACTGACAGCAGTTGCGCCAGCGGAGGAAAGGGTTCAGTGTCCTCAAATGGGAACTCGCGAAAGCCATCATTATCCTTCACATCAATATCTTCATCTCCATAAAACTCGTAGAGATTTGCCATGTCGGTTGACAGTGGAGCATACAAGTGAGGGAAGTACCAACTCCAACTGCAACATCCATTATGATAATAGTTCAAGTTCCAATGCAGACCCTCGAGGTAATCGCGTGTAATGGCACGGCGATCTCTTTGTGCTTCAGCTCTTCTTGTAGCCAAAGGTGATATACCTAGTTTGGACTCATAATAGAATTCACGATATGACCGAGAGGCATCTCTAGGATGAAGCTTCTTGAACTTCTTCTCAACCTTTGATTTGATTGTCTTATCCAAAGCTTTCATTTCTGGTGTCGACGAGGAGTTTTCATCTTCCTCATCTGCTGCAGCTTCTCCAAATACATTTGTTTCTACAACCAACCCTTGATTCGCCTCTTTAGCCATCATTGGAGTTGGTGTATCACCATACCAGCCGCCGAAAAAGTCATCTTGTTCTAATTCATTCTCGGTGCCCAATCCCCATCCTGGTTCATTCTCTTCATAGGCACGTCGACGAAAGTGTTCTTCCTCGAATACTGCCAAGTTGTAAAAGAATTGTTCTAGTCGGGCAGGATGTATCTTTCCTTTATCAGTAAGATATCCTCCCCATTCCGGTAAGAGATCAATGTAGTTGTTCAACATTAAACTCAACGCTCCATTATCAATCTCCAAATGAGGAACGTGCGGTAGAAAATCATTACCAACAAACATACAAACAAAGATAAAGTCGTCAATGACTCTCTGTACATCATATGGAACATTTAACCGTCCAGAATCAGCAAACTTGCGGAATTGGATCTGAAACATTTCTCTCAAGGCTGATATCTGCAGTAGCTCAAAGTCATCACGAGTATAATCCAACATATCCTTCTTCTTACGATGTTTATGCCGTCCACGCCCTGCCATGACAACCGACATCTTTTCTCTCAGTAATAAGAAGTCAGGTTCATGTGTAGCAAGTCCCAACATGATCAAATCGGCATCTAATCCATATAAAACGTGGGTTAAGTTTGGCTGCCAATGTGGATGCGAATTGGAAGGATTCTCAGCATCATACAATGCTTTTGTCTCACGAATATAATCCATGACTTTATGTTCACCTTCACCAGGTACATCAGGGCCAGATACTACAACATCACATCCATTCTTCCATACTGGATCTGTTTTCTGTTTGTATTCAATCCACTTACGCATAGCCAAGCCAAGTTTCAACATGAAGTCAGTACCCGGTGTAATACAATTGGAATCAAATGCTTCAGCTTCAGGTAAACTACCATCACGAGCTAATAATTTTGCAGCCAAATCTTCAGCTTCCTTTGAGGATCGGAAACGACGTGAACGTTGTTGATTCATCTTAGCACGAGGGGCGACCCCATCAACTGCTAGATATAATACCTTCCTTGGTTGGACAATTTTGTATAACCTATCAACATAGCCAAATATCTTTTTAAACATTTCAGTTTCATCGAGGAGTGTAATCTCATCTTCATTGTTTCCATGCGTACATGGATGGATAATACCATTCATATCAAGATAAAAGTTATCGATTGGGGGTATTGACGATGCCGATCCTAAACGTCTATTGAGTATATTAGGATACTGATCTGTCAACCATCGGAACATCTTTGGTATACCAAACAGTGCTGTAGATTGTTGTTTTGTAGTGGATATGATAGATGTTGATGTGAAAAATGTATTGGAAGTGATGGGTGATGGATTTACTATTGCAATATCATGATGTTTTGGTCTTGAAATTATATGAGTTTGTGGCGTTTGGAATGCAGATACATTACTGTGCGTTACCGCTGCTGCCAACAAGGCAAGTATTGAGCATTTCATCATGGTATTTTGTGCCGCGAGATAGTTGCAAAGAGACTGTAACCCTTGACTGTGTATTTTGTGTTTTATTATTGAGAGGCCGTCAAAATTTTGTGAGGTCGCTGAGGTATCCTTTATGAGAGTGCAAGTCTCAAAACCGCACAATTAATATAGACAACTCTTCTTTACTACGTCTATCTCCTTCGACGGCATTATTAGATTGATCATTGCAGATATCTATATATTATAGTACTGCTACTCAAATCATTTTGTTCAGAGTTTCGTACATTTACACAATAATAAACAATACACAACATCATGAAACTATCAATTATTGGCTTCTTAGCCATCACAACTTCCACCATCTCTGCCTTTAGTCCATCGAGGTCATCATCACCGAGGACATCTACAATACTAATGGGTACAGGTAATACCTTTGGACGTGTATTTCGTATCTCAACATGGGGTGAATCACATGGCGGTGGAGTGGGAGTTACACTCGATGGATGTCCTCCACGTATACCAATAACAAGAGATGAAATTCAAGTTGATTTAGATCGTAGGAGACCTGGACAGTCAAGGATTACAACACCACGAAATGAAGCCGATGCTGTAGAGATATTATCAGGACTAAATCCCGAGGATATTACCTTGGGTACGCCACTTGCAATGTTAGTTCGGAATAAAGATCAACGTAGTGGGGATTATCTCGAGAATGATATGAGTGTTGCATACCGTCCTAGTCATGCTGATGCTACCTATGATGCCAAGTATGGCGTGCGGGCAATTGCAGGAGGTGGACGATCATCTGCTCGTGAAACTATTGGTAGAGTTGCCGCGGGCGCTGTGGCACGAAAGATATTGAAAATGTACAATAATATTGAAGTATTGGCATATGTATCCAAGGTACAAGATATTGAATGTGAGAATGTTAATGATGATACATTTACAATGGAAGATGTTGATGCAAATATTGTAAGATGTCCTGATGAAGCATCTGCTGAGAAAATGTTGGAACGTATTGATGAGATACGTAAATCTGGTAACTCCATTGGAGGTGTTGTAACTTGTGTGGCTAGGAATGTCCCCGCTGGACTTGGTTCACCAGTATTTGACAAACTCGAAGCTGACTTGGCAAAGGCATGCATGTCTATTCCTGCTGCTAAAGGGTTTGAATCTGGTGATGGATTTGGTGGTACGTTGTTATCAGGAATAGAACATAATGATGAATTTTACATCGATCAAGAGACTGGTGCTACACGAACAAAGACAAATCGAAGTGGGGGTATTCAGGGAGGAATTAGTAATGGAGAAAATATTGTTGTTCATGTTGCTTTCAAGCCTACATCAACTATTGCCAAGGCTCAGGTAAGTGATTTGAACCTGTTGTATTGTGTACTTTCTCTGTCACTGAGTCAGCTCAAACATCTCATATTTGTGATCTCTACTATTGGACTGCAATTGAATAAACAGAATACTGTCACACGTGACGGACAAGAGGTTGAGCTTCGTGGTAAGGGTCGGCACGATCCATGTGTCCTGCCCCGTGCAGTGCCGATGGTAGAGGCAATGGTTGCACTGACTCTTGTTGATGCTTTGATGTGCCAACAGGCTCAGTGTGAGATTTTCCCAAATGAGGCACCTTTAGAAGAGCAACCAAATCCTATGGGAACAACCGCTCATAGAGAAGGTGGGCCAAAAGAAAATGTTTTAGCTGGTGACAAGCCAATTGGTTTGAGAGTCGATGAAGAGTAATTGATTAAGTAGTTTATTGTGGTAGCTTTACTCTTAACCTAGGTGATGATTTCAGCCATATCTTTAGATGTGCAGTAGGTACAATAACAGCATTTAATACTTGGTTCCATCTCTATCTTTGTGCCGCAGTGTCAGTATCGTGAGCTGACACTGTAAAACTATCGAGATGCGCAAACGACACTGGGTGTACATAAGGGTAGATACGACGACTCAATCCGATATCTCAACTACACAGCTTTTTCACTGCCAACATAGAAATCCTAAAACAAATAAAGTACAAAAAGACAGGCGATAGGAGAGACAACTAAAGAATCCATACATAACAATAACAACTTTCTATATTTATTAACTAAGATACCTTAACAAATTTTACAGATATTGAACACCCATCTTCCTCTATCAATAATATCTCATTAGAAGCTGATGAACGTTAAGATTTACCTGCGATTGTTGTCATCATTCTCGGAATTTGGTGGTGGTACTGTCAGGAAGCACTTGGCAATAAATTCATTCTCAACCTTTTATCCAAAAACAAATCCAACATAATATAAGGTAAGAAGTTAGAAAATATTTTGTATAAAAAACATAATACAATTCATATTATATAATATAAATAACACCCACCTGACGAGCAGCACTTGAAGCCATCTTTCTCATTGTCTTCTTTCTGCTGGTACCCTTACGTCCACCCTTCTTAAATTTACGCATATTTTCCCTATTACGCTTACGCTTTTCTTGCTTGGCGTTAATACGACATGCCTCGAGGGAGGTAGTCGATCTAACTGCAAGGACAGGCTGTCCAACTGAGGGAGCAAATGCCTGTCACAATATTATGGTGGGGGTGATCGTAGGAAAATAGAATAAGGTGGATGAGCATAAGATGTGTTCAAAATTAATAATAGTATACAAAGCCCCAACTCCTCCGAGCAAATAACAACAACTCCTGCATCTTAATATGGTAATGTATAGCATTCCTGCATCGAATAATAATAATAATACCAATAGCAATGGGTATACCTATTGCAATTCAAAGAATTAATTGTCAACACGACACCCAGCAACTTTTACAAATCGCCATTATATGAATTTACCCTCTCTTCCCTACCCCTCAACTCCGACAATACATATAATAATACTTGTTTACTATCTCCTCACCTGTGTAGATACGGCAATGACCGCAAGGACGGCTAGTAGTAGTACAGATCTCAACATGATGTTTGTATGAGTTTGCTTGGTGAGCAATTTTTTTGTAATGCGTCACTCATTACACGTATAATATTTCCTTGCCACAACTACCTACGATTCCTAAGAGTTGATAGCTCGAGGATGAAGTGATCTGCTTTCACTTCTTTAAGAGCTAGTGTTCATATATGAAGTACTAATGTCATCACATAAACATATAACTTATATTTACAAGACAACATAAAACTATTACCCCAGTGTACTACTGCTTCTTCCGCTCAAGCTCTTCGACACGTTCTTCTAGAGTTTCAATTCGATGCGCGAGTGAGTGTTCAACGGGTACTTCAATCTCCTTGAGTTGACGTACCATCTTCCTTGCCTTTTTCGGCTTACCCTGCCACACGGCAACAAATCCCAAGTTAGTTTTCAATGATGCCACATCTAATCGGTATGTCCATGGATCATCTAATGAAACAAAGGTTTCCAGTGCCCCCTCCATTTCATACTTGGCTGCATTGATGATTGGCTTGGCTTCATCTTTTTCCAGTCCTTCTGCTTCTTCCAGGTTAAGTAGTTGAAGGTTGGATACATTCCTCAGAGTAATTGGATTTGTTTCACCAAGCTCTGACTTGTAAGTTTGCAGGGCTGTATAATAAAAAGAATATAAGATAAGATCAGTCAAACGATGGCATGCAATTAACAGGTATAAAGAGGCTTGCAATTAACAGGTATAAAGAGGCTATACCAAGTACTTACCAAGCTTTGCATAGTTCTTAGCTTGAGCAAGATCACCTTTCTTTCTATATACACGCGACATGCAGTTCCATATTTCTGCCTTAAGTAGCTCAACCGCCTTGCCTTCCAAACCTGGCTCGGATAAATCTTCAAGTGCATGCTCAAATGTCATGATTGCCTTATCACTCTGACCTGATTCAAAGTATGCCATTCCAATATGTCTCTGAACTTGCACAAGTGAGTTAAAGTCTCCCTCCTCTACACTATCCAAGGACTGCTCAAAGTAATCTAAAGCCTCCTTGATCTTGCCTTCGGAAACGGAGAGATTTCCAAGAGTCATGTAGATACTCCCTCTCACGTCATCAGCCATGGATGATCGAGTTTCTGAAACTTTGTGAAGTATTTCCTTAGCCTCTTCCACCTCTCCCATCTTGATTAGCAGTAGACTTTTGTTGAATAGTGTCAAGAAGAACATCTTTGTTCGTTTCAGTGACTTGGTTTTGAGTAGTTTGTCATACAGATCCATTGCCTTCTCGTCATCTCCCTTGGCAGAGTAGGCGTTTGCCAGATTAAGTGTGATTTCTGCCTTAAGTTGGGGATTATGATGAGTCTCTGATCCACTAAGAGCTTGCTTAAATGAATGAACTGATTTGTCAATCTTTCCCTCATCGAAGAATAACTTTCCAGCCGAGTTGTGGATGAGGACCAAGTCAACGGGAGAGTCAGTCATCTTATTCTGGTTCATCTTATCCAAAAGAATTGCGTATTCCTTGAGTGCTCTGTCAGTATCTCCCAGAGTTTGTGATGCAGCCGCTACTGCCCACTGTGATTCAAACACCGTGTTACTCTTCCCATCGAACAAAAACTTCCTAGCATCTAGGGCTTCATTTAAATATGGCAATGCCGATTTGTGCTGCTTCTTATAGGCGAGGACACAACCCAGTTTGTGCATCGTATCACTTTTCATTTCATCATGATTGGGAAGAGTCTTGACGAAGGCTAGCTTCTTCTCGAATATGGCCTGTGCCTTGTCAATATTACCCAGCTTAAGTTGTGTGGCAGCGGCTGTGTCTAGAGCCAGTACGTGATCCAAATCATCGACGATCAATTCACCGGCCATTTCATCTGATAGTTCCGATAGTCCCAAGTATTTATTCACTGTGGTCGATGCCAACCGATGATTCCCCATTGTTACCAAAAGAGCAGCTTTCTGAATCAATGCCGAGTTGTAATCCTTGCCACCCTGTCCCTCTGTTTTGGATATCAGAGGTAAGAGTTCATCATATTGATCTAGTGCCTCATTCCACTTCTTACACTTGGAAAAGCATATTGCTCTCATATGATAACATTGAATAAGCAACTCAACTCGTTCGGCAGGCATCATTTCCAACGAGCTTACCCCCTTGAAGAGACGTCGTACCGCATCCGACAGTGTTACCAAACTCTTGGCATAATCGTCCTTCTCTCCGTATAGATATGCTATCTTGACCAACTGCTTACATGCTGGTATACACCGATTTTCCTCATCGAGCAAATGATACACTCTACTACGGTGTTCAATTGCTGCTTGATAACCACGAATTGACTCTGTCTCCATGGCTAGTAGTTTGTGGCCCTTGATACATCCCCTCAGTGCTAATTTCAGGTCATCACCAGCCACCGGTTGAGAGGATATACTAAGTGATGATGATCCCTTTGTCTGTTGCAGCTTTATCTCCTCACTCTCCTTCAATACCGCATATGCCTCCTCATATGCATCAGTGGCAACGCTTATCTTATCAGCCTCCATCGCGCTATCGGCGACCTTCAACATACTAGCTGCCATTTCGGATCGAAAGTCGGCATTTTTCATCGACCCACCCTCCATTAGTGATGTCAGGTAATTCAATGCCGTACGATGATTATCACGTTCTAAATGTGACATGGCAATATCAAACCCCTCTGCATCTTCGCCACTTAGTGAGCCACGATGACTGGATGGATCACCATCGGAACTTGATTCAAATGCATCCTTAACACCTTCCTTAATATCATGAGCGACTTCATGTATACCCTGTCCTAATGCAGTTAATCCAGCACCAATTCCTAATATATCTAGTTTCTCAGTTGCTCTTTGACGTCGTTTCCTTGCACTATCTGGTACAGCTTGTGTTGATGTTGCTGCGTTCTTGTTGTTAGCTGCCACTGCCGCCGCGGTTGCCCCACCAGCAACACCCACACCCAACAATGCCTTGGCTTTATCATTCCCATCCATTTGATATCTTCCCGTGGCCCGTGCCGATGGTCCTGGTCCATCTCGTGATCTTGATCTATTACTCAACTCTGGTGATTTTAACTTTTCGTTCACTCGATCTAACATTTCACTAACATTATCAGGAGCATCTTCGGGATCAATACTTTTTAATAATCGTCGTGATTCCTCATAATGATCTAATGCTAAACATTTATCAACCACGGCTGTATTTGATAAGTTGCAATCACCTAACTTTTCACGCACTGCTGATATGGCCACTAATGTATCATTACTATATGATTTAGCATCATGTCCATATAATTGAATATGACAATATAACGAGTGTTCAAGATTATCTTGTGCCTTGGCATAATCACCTGTTTTTAGGTATACTAATCCAATATTAAATCGAGATTTAGCATCCTTCATTAATCGTTTGGTATCATTTTTAGATGAGGCTTTTGACCGTGCAGCCGCGGAGGAGGATGTTCCTACTGAACGGTTGGTACTATCATCTGCCGATCGACCACCTGGCGAGGGAGGAACGACGGCAGAAGCTGCCTTATTACTACTCTTGCCATCCCGTGCTTCTCTCGACTTTTTAGATCTACTCCCCACCGACGCACTTCCCTTATTCTTCTTCTTACCCCTTAAAAACTTATTCCTAAAAGCACTAGATGACTTTGATATGCTAGAACTAATAGATGATTCATCACCCGATAATTCCGAGACGGAATCAGATGCATTACCATCACCAATTTGATATGGACTTTTGGATTTATTTTTGAAGCGTCCCATACCTTTCTTCCTTTTCTTTGTATTAGATTGAGTTTGTGGAGGATTGTCTTGTGTGTGCTTTGCAATTAGTTTTTGTTGTTCAGTATCTTGTTGAAACATATATTAATTTTAATATATACGATTAACTATTAATATATACTTATTCAATTGAAATAACGTTGGTGGCTCAGGCTTGAGTTGAGCTTTTATGTGAAGTGTCTCCTGTTGCTTGAGCTCGAATCTATTAAAGTAAGACCAATTTTAGTACGCTATCAACTTAAATTGCAATACAGATCACACACAGGCTAGGTAACCCCACCAACTAATATCACTAAGCCGCTCGTGCAAAGGGAGATTATCTCTTCATATTGCCGACGGCAATAAATTATAAATACATAGGGCTCAACTCATACAATTCTTTATGTCTTAGGGGGTATCCTGGACCCTGGAACTCCTTTTAGGTGAATCCTTTATAAAGGGCGCCAGCGGCAGCAGCTAGTACATAGCTGTGTCGGTGTAGAGAGAAGAGATATTGCAGTTGATTGAATAGGCTACAATCGATATTGAAGAAGCCAAGTTTCTAGGATTGCGCTACTGTTGTGATGTTGGCAAGTCGTATTGAATTGCATAAAAGAGACTAAAAAAGCTAAGCAAAGTTTATGTTTCTAAAGTATAATATTACTACCTCTAGAGATACTACCTATAATTATCATATTCTAACTTTTACATAATGAATAATGGGTTCACTACGTCTTCTTGTTTTTCTTCTTGCTTTTATGTCTTCAATTTCTTTCTTTATTGTAAAGTATTCTTTAGAAAACTTGTAAGTATACTCAAGTTGTTTGTCGAGATGTTCTATCCTTTGTTGATACTTGTCGAAACTATCAAACAATTTTGACGACATGATGTCATAATCTCTCACCTCATAGTTATTTACTTTATCGGGAAGTGAGTATCTACGAGGAGAATGTGGCGGTGAAGAAGTTGATAACTTCTTTGACGCTCTTTTTTCCATTCTACTTTCAAACCATAATGACGAATATTTATCTTCCCAAGTTACTTCAGAATCTATTGTTTCTTCTGGGCATTTGGTAATTGGTTGTGAAGATGTTAGCGGAGGTCTCGGTATGTTGAAATGTTTTGTTTTACTAGTACTACTCTTTCTACTCAATGGAGGCGTAGATATTAAAGATGATGAAAATGATCTATCAATATCCGATGATGTTTCATGAACATTATTGATACTACTACTACCACTGCCTGTGAAACTTCTAAACATATATTGATCCTCTAGTAAACAATTAAGGTCTTCTTCTGCTGTATCAAGCATTGGTTTAAGATGACGGTATTCTGGACTGCCTTTCTCAAATGCATTAACCGCTCTTGTTAATCCTTTTATCTCTGCTTTGAGACTTTTGATGCTCTTCTTCTCGTACTCCGCAGATAGTATTGATGATTTTGGGGAGAGTGCTGCATTGGGCGAGGAATTCATGTTTCAATTTAAAAATTGTATTTAAAAATTGTATGTCGGTATACCTTGCTTGGTGTTAATATGTATGATATAATATGGAGATATCTATATGCCTTCAATTATTGCTTTCTTTATTTACGGATAATATTGATTATTAATAACCTTTGTCTAGAGTATTTGATGATCGATGTTGATGATACAATACTTAATACTGTAATAGGTAGATTGCAATCTTAATATTAGAAACCCAAGAGAGAGATTAATACTGCAATACCCAAGAGAGAGATTAATACTACTACTATGCTCTTAAAGGACAGTTATGCCCATATACCATTAGATCTTCTCAAATTTAGAGTCGTCAAAGCACATGGTGGTGGTCGCAGACCGTAGACTTACACACTCTCATTACACTACTCTCATGGCAACTCTATTTAGAACGAAACACGGTATTCAAATCTCACTAGAGAGAAAGAGTGACAGTCGCTTACTGTGTAGGATATAGAAGAAGCCTCTCTCTACAGTTACATTTCTCTGCAATGTTTAGATTTGAGGCAGTGTTTATATATGAGACCACCATAATACTTCTAAACAAACACACATCTAATATCAAGTATGTAGCGATTAGTGGCACAAGTCTCTGTCTCCGTGTATTGAACGAATTCCATTTTTCTCCTTTTCGACGTCTTCAATTCTAATGCCATACCCCAGTGCAAACAGCTTCCTTCTCAAGTCCCTTTCAACACGCTGATTCCATCTTTTGTTTGGATTATCCTTCCTTTCAATAACATCTACCTTACAAGATGCATCCAGTAATAAACTCAATAGTGGAGAACAACTATCGATACTTTGTGGACGATTTGATTGCTCACATATCCGATCGAACATCTGATTCACCATCTCGTATGAAAGCCGCTTAGATATTAATAGGTCGGCCACTTGCTCCTCAGTATTTATCAACTGCTGTTTACTCTTTGCTTCACTCTCACTGTCGTCACCAAACCTCTCAGTATTTGATCCATGAAAGAGTAATGCATCTATCAAGGAGTCAACTTTCGCACGTTCTTTTCTAATCCTTTCCTCTTTCTCAAGAATCAGCTGTTGTTGAATCATTGACGCTTCTGCTCGCAATTTCTTTGCCTCATCGAGCAGGGCTAACGCATCCTTGGGTGGAGCTGTTGCTAGTTTCTCATCCAATCTAGTATCTTCACTATTAAAGAGACGAGTTGTTAACTGCTTCCGCTTTGTACTGGACATACCAAGATAATTAAAGGCATTGCTTGTTCCTAATAAAAATGTTGGTAACAAACAGATTGTGGCAAGAATAGTAACCGATACTGATGATGATGGAGAACGATGTCGTCTTCTCTCGTGTTTACTTCTCTTCTTTTCAAGACGCCTAGTGGATGATCTATGTTTACTAGATTCTTTTCTTCGATGACGTCTACTATCAGTACTATCACTGTCATCTGATGAATGAGATGAAGTAGATGATTCGTCAGAGGAATAATATCTACTCCTCTTCCGACGGCGTTTATGATGACTTTTATGCTTCTTCTTCTTTCTATGCTTCCGATCATCTTTACGGCGTCTTTTCTTGTCTCGCTTATCCCTCTGTTCATCTGATGAAGTCTTTTGTGCTAATTCTCTTTCTGGGGCAACAGTGGTAGCAGGGGCAGTTTCGCATTTAACAGGAGGTTGAGGGGCTGCTGTTGGTATTGAAGATGTCATATTAAAAGGGTTCCATTCAGCCTCACATTCTCTATCGCCTTTTGAATGACCCCATTTCCCACACTTTAAACACTTGACATTTCGAATCTGACTTCCAAAAGGCTTAAAGACAAGAGAAGAAGTTGCATCGTCAGTCTCCTTCTTATCGTCTCCACCTTTGCCTTTCTCAAGTGCAACTGGTGCCCCTTTAAGCATTGGAAATCTTTCCATTTGTTGTGCAAGTGTAAGTCCAGATCCAGAATTGATACCCCTCCCTACAGCTTTTTCCAGTTTGGTTCTATTATCTGGCTTGAAATCTTTCTCATCTTCTGTTTTAGATTCTTCTTCACCATCTCCTTTTAGTGCTGCTTCTCCTGCTGTCATAGACTGTTGTACATTATCAGATTGTTCTGTTTCGGTTGGTATACCCTTTGCCAACATGGCTCGAAAGGCAGCAGCTGCATCATCATCACCCGGTTGTCTTTCATATAATGATGTCTCCCCAACTTGCTGGTTTTGTTTACCATTATTATAATCTTCATCATCATCACCGCCCTTCTTTCTTTCTAATCCAGGTACCTTACCTGCATCATACATGAAACTTAATGCCTTTCGTCCACCGCCTTCTTCGCCACCCACTACACGTGCCAAATCTTCCTCTTCTCTTTCACGTTTTAATTGTGCATCTCTTTCACTAATACGTCGTTTCTCAGTCTCTGCATTCTGACGTGCTTCCCATACTTCACGTTGATTCCTCCAATTAGCTGGGTTGAAACTCTTCTTTGTTAGGAACGCTAATCCACCACCCATATTGTATGTTGTTATTTGTTATATGTATATTATTGCAATTTGTTTAACTAACAAAGTCGGATATGTAGTTGGATGAGATTATATCTCAAAAGATGTTACTTTGCAGCTGAGTATCACAACAATCAGTGAACGATAGAAAGCTGATATACTATATACTGCTGTCGAAGTGCTACCTATTGCAATCCAATCAATTGTAAGAACTCAGTAAATTTTAGTGTGCCGAAGATTATATGCTGCTATTGCAATACTGAGTAGGACAGTTTGTAGAGCACAAGTAATATATAATAGAACCACCAGCCCTCAACACTCCTCTCAACACAGCAACAAATAAACTGACCGATCGAGTGCACTAATCTTTGGCTAGGATACCTTACGGTGGTATCCTCACCAAATCTTTTCTCGACCTGAAAAATAATGAACTGCTCATCTAAGTATAGTTGCGATTGCAACCATATTGATATATAAATGCCCGACCAATAATCAACACAGACTCCCGAGAAGAAGTCCAGTAATAATATGTCAAGCAGTCCTGCCACCAATAGTGCAGCCGAAGACGATATCTCGTCAACAATTGTAGGCTTATCAAAAACTAATCGAACATCTGGTGATTCAACTACAAAACAAAACTTACCACGGTTTAGTGATCATGGCGAGTTTGGTTTCTATGATGGTGAACTACTAACGAAACCAAATAGTAGTGGTGAACAAATACGTCATGGTTACGGCACAATGATATATGATAGTGGCAATACATAC
>Ga0214480_100231_pt1 | contig 27774 bp, 25 predicted proteins | sample M1_20Mar14CPVII9_3_FD_165042 | JGI IMG/M metagenome (GOLD analysis project Ga0214480, IMG submission 165042) | Marine eukaryotic communities from Monterey Bay, California, United States - M1_20Mar14CPVII9sort6BwellE17 | ecosystem: Environmental > Aquatic > Marine > Unclassified | place: USA... | reverse complement strand
GTTTTGTTTTGCTTTCTAATGCGTAGTGTAGATTACAATTGCTTTCGTTATTGTGTAGCAGTGTGTAAATATAGTACGGGATAGCAGTCGGCAGCTAATACCCTGAGAATCGACCTAATACGTCTAGTAGCAGATATAGGGGATATAGGTTGATTGATGTGAACCCTCATTAGATGAACATGAAGTAATGAAAAGTTACAATAAAAATTTTCTCACCAATGCGTTTCTCTTTTCATAATATGCATTGCAATGCTACTACTCAGCCACCGCATAAGATATAAAACTATTATTTCCTCAAACAAACACACGTAACTACTGCTGCTTAGCCATACCAGCATACGATGGTGATAATAAACAGTATGAGTTATAATCTCTGATATTAGATGCAGCAGAATTATATGACACACAAAAACAAAATATCAAAACTCACCTACTGATTGAAGCGGATAGTACACGATAGTACCTCACGAGATAGATCTAGGACTTATGTAGATATATCAGGTTGATTTGTAAACAACTCTATCACAAACAACAGATGGGTAGGTCGGCAGCTATGCGTGCTCTAGAGTTGGGAGAGTGCAAATAAGACACTCAGAACTCAAAGTGCACTCAAAACAAAGGAAGGTGGAATAATATCTAGTGTGGAAGTTGGCACGTCAAGCCGCGGAAGTGATTTGTGTACATCAATGTGTTTATTAGATTAGTGATATATCTTCCTGACGATAGGTGGCAGTTCTGTGTGGCAGTGGTCTTTTATACGAAGGCTTCCGATCTGAGTAGAAGATAATATTAGATTGAAGGAAAGATATTTTAATTAACTTGAGTGTCTGCATTATATATATTAAAGTATGAGCAACGGCAGTAGTACTTTAAGCAAGGTCAAAGTAGGCAGACTATGGGGATATCCAATTATTGTTACAACAGGTAAAAGTAAGCATGAGGCTATACTGCTTGATTGCAATACTGACAATCCACAAGATTTTCTGAAGCAAAATGCAGAAGTAAAGATACGATGGAAGGTTGCAATGTATAATGATAGTGTACCTGCTAGTGATGTAGTGTTACAAGATGTTGATACTATATATTATCTCCCAAGAAAAGCAGCGTTGGCTGCTAGCTTGCCCGCCAAGAAGAGAAAGGTCGACGACATGGAGGTCACTAAACCATCGATAGTAAATAGCGGTGTCAATGTTAAAGAGGAGGAGATAGAAACAGACAATGATGAAGATATTGAGAAGCCAACTGCAGTACCTAGTAATGCCAATATTAAAGAGGAAGAGGTAGAAACAGACAACGATGATGATGATAACGTGAAACCAACTGCTGTAACAAGTAGTGGCAGTGCCGTTAAAAAAGAGGAAGAGATTGAAACAGATAATGATGAAGATTTCAGCAAGCCGCAGGCGGTAACAAGCAGTGGCGTTGCCGTTAAAACAGAGGAGGTTGGAACAGAAGATGACAAAGATAAGGAGGCAGATATAATTGATTTAACAGCAATAGATGATACGGGCTCAGGCAGTGCCAGTGGTTTGACAGAAGAACAGATGAAGGAACGTCAAAGGAATATAAACCTTCATGTTGCTCTCATTGAGAACATGTAACTCTTCAAATTGCCAAAAGATGAAATCGTATCTTAAGCATAAGCAAGTTTGTAAGATGAATGCATCAGGGGGGTGCAGGATTTGTAGCGAATCCATGCTCAAGGGTGTAAGAATAGTAGTTGTCCCATCCCATGGTGCATTGCAATCAAGAAGCGTATTCGTCAGCTTCGTCAATTGGGACAGATGCATCGTCTGGTATGTAAGAGAATTCAGAATCTAATGATAATGCATGCTCGGCAATGTAAGAGGAGTGACTGTTCTTTCCTAACATGTACTGGGTTGGTATTGAACAGAAACTAATTCTCCCAAGCAACAGGATGAGGGTTTATCACAACACCAGTACCACCGATGACAGGATAATATACGAGTGCATAATCGTATGGGCAGTGATTCCATATAAAGTAGAAGTGGATGGAATGCATCATCTATTCCACACCAAACTGGCGGTACCAACTGCCAATCTAGATAACAAGAGACTCGATTGCAAAACAACAACAACAACAACAACAAGTTATTCATTACATAGTTAAAGAAATCCCTACCAAACCACTTCACAAACCACTTCATAAAACAAAGCTCACATTCAACATTCATGGCCGTAAAGCATGGTAAGCCAACCAATGCCTATCACATCTAGAACTTGTCAATGCCTCTTACTCACCCAAACAATTTACCTTTTGAACGTTTCTTCTTTGACTTCTTATCATCTGAGTCCCCTGATGATTCATCGTCTTCTGATGACGAAGTACTGGTAGTAGAAACACCTGGTGGTACCGCCGTTCCCCCTGTTAATGTACGAAGTCCTCTTCTTTTCGTAGCTCGTGATACCTGACTGATAGATGAACATGAGCAGAGGTGTAGATCGATACACTGCCGCATCCAAATATCAATAGCAACCACTGGCATGGACTCTTCTCCACATAGATGGTCAAAGCTTACTTCCCAAGGCTTTTCGGCACCATTATAATGGAGTGCAAATGCCTCTTCTTGGAGCTCATCCACTGTAAACCCAGCTTCATCCAAATCCTTTTTTGGGATGAAGGAGAGGCCGGTTACATGAGTAACCTTACTATCATAACACTCAAAAGAATCTCCAACTGCAAAGTAGCCTAAACCTAAACCAAAGGCAAGCGTATCGGGAGGGAATAGTTTCAAATCAAGGTTCTTCTCCATTACATGTTCGAAACGATGAGTCACACCGACATTAAACCATTGTTTGGTATCTATTACATTCAGGCCAAGGTTGAAGGCTTGACGATCAAGAGGACGGGAGGCAAAGAAAGGATGATCCTAGTTATGATTGAGTTTGATGTGATGTTCATATTATGATAAAGAGAGTTGTGAGGTATGAATGAGAGTAGTAGCAAAGATGGATATACCTGCTTACCTCAGTCATCTCGGCAGCCAAAGACAATGTTTTGATATCTTCTTCAATATTTGGTGACACACAGTTAGCATCAGGGGAGATGATATCCTCGTTGGAACAAACAGTGCCTAAGTTTCCGATATAACCCGAAGCTCGGACGCTGAGGCTGAATGAGTTCTTAAAGGAACCATTTTTCCATTCCCAGTGTTGACAACCAGCAAGAAGTGCTGTGCTCTGGCGACTAGGCATATGGACTAGAGTTGATATATCTTTTTGCACCAATACACTAGAAAGAGGATATAGATAAGATGTGCATATCATATGTGCAATATGTGCATAATAAGAATGATGAACTTACTCATCATCTAAGAACACAATCTTGCTAACCCCATTGAACATGGATAGATGAGGTAGATAAAATCGTAGCAAATTAAGCCCAATGGCATGCTTATCGTGAACATAGGGAGTCTTCACACCCCAACCATCATACTTCATTCCCTTCTCTACTTTGATATACTCCCAAACTGGGTTGAATCCAGAGTCAATCAGCTCTTTTGTTGCAGTTGCAACGGATACAACATTGAATTGGGCACCTTTACATGCCTCGATGTCACTTAATGCCGATTGCGTCGCTTCTATTTCATCTCCAAATATATGATAAGTGAGTCTATCATTGGCCATTTTAGTCGACGAACAAACGGTTGCTACTGTCACTGATAGGGCATTGATTCGACCAGAGAGTAGAGCAATGTGTATATTTTCATTAACATCCTTCTCTGAAGTTGAAGATGCACCATGACTCCACACGATGAATATGGATTGCATAAGAAGAAGAAGGATGAGAGCAAGACTATTCATAGTGAGCTTATGGGGGAGAAACTGGGAGAAACAGCTTAGAGTTAGAGAATATTATAGAGTTAGAGACAATATTAATATATGGTTGGACGGGCATGCTTGCAACACATAGCAAAAACTCGGAAGTTCCGAATAGAGTATCTTTAAGGATACCATAATCAGCACAGCTTCAATGAGACATTTCATCGCCGCCAGGACTAGGATACCCGAGGCTTAGAGAAGAGAAGCCAAGAAGGGTGTAGGTTACCTGGTGTACTATTTCAAGAGTGGAGGATGGAAGAGTCAACCACATCATGCCACAAGATGCCACACCACATTCTATATATCTTCAATCCAAACTTACTCATCCATGTGCAACAGTGATCTTGGATAGAGAAGAGTTGTAAGGGAAACTCAAAGAATGTATAAAGATGTAATGATTAGGAGATATATCAGAGGTAATGGGGTCGATAATGATACAGCTTCTCTACTCTGATCAGGATCACTCCTGCTACTATCTGATCGAATCAGTATCTCTATCCAACTCAACATTGAACACATTCTCAAAGCATGATAATGCAACCTCACCAACCTAACACTTGGACAAGTATTATCTCCTCTTTCATTTAACAACTCTTTCATACTAGTAACACCTCTTCCGTCAATACCACACGGTATCATAATCTCTTTATCAAAATGATCCAAGTTGGGTGAAACATTAATAGCCAATCCATGTGTGGTAATCCATCGTGAACTTGATACACCCACCGCTGCAATTTTGTTACTGTTTACCCATACACCTGTATTAATTGAATCTCTATTCGATTGTATGTTATAATGTGATAATGTATCTATGATAAGTTGTTCAATTTGACGTAAATACCAATGTAAATCTTGTTTATAGTTTGGATGTTTGAGATTTAGTAGTGGATACATTACGAGCTGGCCAGGACCATGATATGTTACTTCTCCACCACGTTCTATTCGGTAGATTGGTGAATTATTTGGTGCTAATACTGGTTGTGATGTTGTTGCCTTGTTGTTTAGTAAACTTGTTTGTAATAGATGATTAACTTCCTCTTCTACACTCATCTTCTTTTGCTGTTGCAAATCGGATACTGCTGTAGAGGTTGTATCAATATTCAATCGTGACGCATCGTCTCCACGATACTTTCTATTCAATCGTCGTCGTTTCTCAATACCACCATCTATTTCATTATCTAGGAATGTTAAATGATCTTCGGACGCTCCTCTGCCAAGTGTATATACAGGTTCATGTTCAAATAACAATATGGTATCTTCTTGGTCTGCTGCTGAGTGCTTGCTGTTTGCAATTGTTGTAGTGTTGTTCTCCTGCTGCTGCTGCTTTTGCATCATACGCATATAACTCAAACGTCTATGCAACAAAACATGTTGATATGCCCATCCAACTTCATATGGTACCGGACCTGAGGATAATGCGCTTCGTACTTTTGCAATGTGTTTGCTGTTATTGTTATGATCGTTTGTAGGTTGTCACTGCTTAGATTTGCAGTAGTTGAAAATGATGAGGTAATACTTCTACTTTGATGATAACATAATGGTTGGATGGTGCATCTATTGCATGATTGTTGTATATTTCTGTTTAATGATGATGATCGCCACCGCCGTCTTATTATATTTTGTGTATATATCCTTCTCATATTAGAAAATCTATGCGTTTATATTTCAGCGTACATAGATTTGCTTGATAGAATCGTTACTCCTCAATATCAATTCGAAGAACATGTATCTTTACATGTGGTATTGCAAACCCGAGATATCTCAAATCTAAAGACTGCCGTCGCACTGAATACATACTGTTCTAAACACAATCTACTCTAGTGTTAGAAGTTAGAACATGGCCATTGGCCTATTGAAACAAACATACCACATGAGCACTCTAGAGGAAAAAAGAAAAAATGACACATAAATTGCACTATGCACTGTTTTTCTTTGAAATCAACTGTACAAACTTTAAGTGCAAATGAAAATTTAGCACTTTGTGATACCACACAGCACTTAGGGCATACTTGCACTCTGCACTCAGTGCTAAACTTCATTATTGTACGACGTACAGCCACCCATCAACTTTTGCAATAGGAATATGAATCGCTTACGATCAACAACAACAAAGACAGCGGTGGCCCTCGCCGCCGTATCATCGTCATTATTACCAACTCCAATATTATCCTTTACCCCGACTAGTAGTAGTACGAATTATCAACAGCAACACATAACACAACATACATCACAACCACATACATCATCACAATCACATACATCACTTTGCTACCGTCCATCAACAGTAATCGATCCCGACGGTCCAACGCCACCCCAAACACCCGATCCATTCCCCGAAATTGATATAGATACATTACCAGAGGCACATTATGACGAGACTAATCATCCAATACCACACCAGCCATGGCGTCGTGGCGATACTGATGGATGTCATGATCCAATTAATGCCCCGTGGCGATTAGAGGCTGAGTCAATCATATCCGACGCGGCATATCTAGTTGGATGTAAGGTAGTCGATGTTACATGGTATATGGCAAAATGCGTAGTAAGTTTAGATGAACAAACATTAAATAATAATGTAGTATCCTACGTGGATGGTCCTGAAGTACAAATAATGTATCCCGACGAATCTGATATATCCGGACATGTCTACCAAGATCCAGAAGCGGGCACCGAAGATGAAATGTTTACAGAAGAGGATGAAATATTAGATTACGAACAGTACGATGAGGATACCGAGTATGAAATCTTAAAAGCGAATATGCCAGTGGAATATGATGAGGTGACGGGTGATGAATTACCACCCCGTGAACCACGTAGTCGTGAGGAACGTGTTATGGAAATGGAAGAGGAGTATAACTCACGATACTTAGATGAACCACGGCAGGAAAAGCCAGCCGATGGTATGTTTGCTCATGCAGTTGATACCAAGGCATTAAGTGTGGTTAGTCAAGCCATTATGAAGGCATTAAGTGAAGACATTATCGAGGAAAAGTTGGCAATACTATCACGACATGATATTATATTAACATCACCATTGAATAATCCATGTATATTAGATTCCCAAAGTGAATATGATGCGGCGCGTGATTTGGATGTGTATGTTGAGACACGTGATCCATGGGGGAGTAATAGGGTTTTGGGGGGGAAGTTAATTGATAGGAATGCATTAGACGTTGTTATTAATCAAGATAATAGTGGAAGGATGGTAACTATTCCGAATAGTATGATTCATCAGGTTTTGTTGCCCAGTGGATTGGCCAAGGTTAGTGCTAAAATGAAAGCAGACTTGGATGCCGAGGAGGCTGAGGAGATGATGGAAAATAGTGAAGTTGAAGGAGGTGGATTTGATGATGTTGTAGAAGAAGAGGTATTTGAGTAAAGGGATTGTTGGGATGTATGTAGTAGAGGATATGTGGACCAATGCTAGTTTCTAGCGAGTGTATGTAGTGTACTCTTATAAGAAGTAAGATCTCTGCAACAAACCTTCGGATAATCTAGATAGATCCACACATAATCAGTATAATCATATAATGCAACGCACCCCTGATCCAGAGCCACTAATTTGTGCCGAATCGCACCTAAATCTTAGCCACTCATTTAGCTGCCGAGAGAAGAACGGCAGTAAATCTATGATGCGAACCATCAGATGAGACATGTTTTTTACTTCCAATCGGATACCTCTATCCGTCTCTGAAACGAGACGGTTCATCACATATCATAAAACACTCTTCTCACAACTAGCCAAATTTGTTAGTGGTCTATCGTCCATCAATATACCTCACATAATCAGCCATGGTATTCACACGAGAGGACCTCCTAGTTGACATTAGTCAACGTCTCAAGGTTATGCGTATGCAAGAGGCAAATGCCTATGTTGTCAGAGATTATCTCAATCCAGCGTATCAGAAAAAACTACGTGAACTTACTGAGCGTGACGTAGCAAAGGCTGAGGCTGATAAGGTGGAGAAGGCCGCCAAGGAATCTACCGCGGCGGCGCCTGGTTCATCTAATACGGCCGATCCACTCCCTAGTGAGGCCGCCGCCGCCTCCTCCGATGGAAACAGTACCAACAACGACGGTGCATCAAGTTCCCAGGCTGGTGGTTCTAGTTCAACCACCACAACCACCAATTCAACTATTAATGAACTTTGGCGTGAGAAGATCTGCGAGTGGTGCTACCAGGTAGTCGATCACTTCGATTTTAACCGCGAGGTTGTCTCCGTTGCAATGAACTACCTCGATCGGTACCTCGCCACCCGCACCGTCAATCGTCGTATCTTCCAATTGGCTGCCATGACGGCATTATATCTTGCCATTAAATTATTCGAACCCGGCAAGTTGAAGATGTCCTCTCTCATTGATTTGAGTAGAGGATATTTCCTCGCCGAGCATATTGTAACCATGGAGGACAGTATGTTGCAATCGTTAAAGTGGTATGTTCATCCACCAACATCCTTCGCGTTTTGCCGTGACTTTATGAGGTTGGTATCTGGTGATATTGCACCCCGTGCCCGCCACGATGTTAATGAATTGGCACGGTTCATGACGGAATTATCCGTATGTGACTACTGGTTTATTGCCAAGAAGCCCTCAAGTATTGCATTAGCGGCCTTAATTAATGCAATTGAACTTCAAGGTCCCAAGAAAGTTGATCCAAGGTACAAGGTTGAGTTCCTCCATCGTGTGGTGGAACTTGGTATGGATATTGCCAGTGATGATGAGATTATTGAATGTTATGAACGTTTACGTGAGATGTACATCGCTGGGGGATACACACCCAACCTTGAAGAGCCAGAGAATACCACCTCTGGGAATGGAGAGAACAGCAGCCGTATTGCTACCGTATCACCCACGGGCGTGGCCGATGGTCCTGATTCAGATGATTTAAATGATGATGATCTATCCCAGATGGAGTGTGTTTAAGTATAGGATGGGGATATGTTAATTCCTCATCCTTAATACACTCCTCCACCACCCTCAAGAATCCACCCACACTCACTACTCCACCCTTCCCCCAATCTCTTGGTTGGCATGGTATATGTTTAAATTCTATTGCAGCCATGGGATTTATCTCAGGGGAAACGGAATGATCCCACAAGAGTGTAAATACATGTATATACCACTTCGGGATCTATTCCACATCATCCACACACTGCCTCGTCCTCTTCTTTGCCGGTTCCACCTTAACTAACTATGGCAATGGAAGAGGATACAGCTATTATTAAATCAAGAAGAAAAGACTAGAGCAATTAGTGCTCTGTACAAAATTACGGGTATTGTGCAATATTATCCAGCAGAGCAGAGAATATATAATCTCATACAACGACAAGGTTGGCCCTTTCGTGTATATGCTGGACTAAATCCCGTCACTCAAATTTGCCATGAGGATATACAATCACATCTTTATAATCTGATGTGTTTCTTTTTCCTGGTAGATTCAATCTTAAACACAAATATAAAATAGAAACAGTTTGCACAAATAGATATTCTTAGTTGTATACATCAAATCAATCACAGCCACACAAAATCTTTGAAACTAATCATTTTGCAGAAAGCATTCAAAATGAAATCCGATCAAGGCACGATCAGATAGAAAAAAGCGACAACGGTCAAAAGATACCGACATATATCCCCTGGGGGTGGATAGTGTTTTGACTAGGCTGAGATTTGGGAGGGGACATGAGTCTGAGAAACAATTCCTAAGTCAATGTACGGGAGGGGTATAAACTTTACAATTTACCCAAGTACACTCGTCCTGGGAGGGGTATCCTTCTTTAAGTCGCGAGTCGCGCGATAAACGCGCGGTCCTACCTACTCTCATGGTGAGAACTGAGGCCTCTCATTTTGATGACGTAACAATGATGATGAAAAGTAGGCTCGCCGCCGGAGAGAATACACCAGTTCTTAACACGCATTGTTCCATCGAAGGTAGCTTGTGAGAGGTAGAATATATGTTCTTTTTGATTTGAGGAGTAACAAGTCTACATTGTACGATTAATTGGAATCTCTGAAAGTTTGAGAGTTCGAGAGTTTGAGAGTTGCAATATTAGGTATGATACTGTGAACTATATTTGATATTTGATATTGATACTATTTGATATAAGTACGCTGCAACTATAATAAACATTGAGAGGCTTTTTTGTAACATGAGAAGGATATCTACACATAATAATAATGTAAGACGGCGGTGGCGGTTATCATCAAACAGTAGTATACAATCATGCAATAGATGCACCGCCCAACCATCATGTCATCAAGTTAGATGCATCAGCCATTCATCATTTTCAACTACTACAAATCTAAGCAATGACAACACTTCAAACGATAACAATAACAATTGCAACAAACATGTAGCAAAAGTACGAAGCGCATTATCCTCAGGTCCGGTACCATACGAAGTTGGATGGGCGTATCAACATGTTTTGTTACATAGACGATTGAATTATATGCGAATGATGCAAAAGCAGCAGCAGCAGGAGAACAACACTACAACAATTGCAAACAGCAAGGACTCAGCAGCAGATCAAGAAGATATCATATTACTATTTGAACATGAACCAGTATATACACTCGGCAGAGGAGCGTCCGAAGATCATTTAACATTCCTAGATAATGAAATAGATGGTGGTATTGAGAAACGACGACGATTGAATAGAAAATATCGTGGTGACGATGCATCACGATTGAATATTGATACAACCTCTACAGCAGTATCCGCCGATTTGCAACAGCAAAAGGATATGAGTGTAGAAGAGGAAGTTAATCATCTATTACAAACAAGTTTACTAAACAGCAACAACTCAAAATCACAACAACCAGTATTAGCACCAAATAATTCACCAATCTACCGAATAGGACGTGGTGGAGAAGTAACCTATCACGGTCCTGGCCAATTAGTAATGTATCCACTTTTAAATCTCAAACATCCAAACTATAAACAAGATTTACATTGGTATTTACGTCAAATTGAACAAGTCATTATAGAAACATTATCACATTATAATATCCAATCGAATAGAGATTCAATTAATACAGGTGTTTGGGTTAACAGTAACAAAATTGCAGCGGTGGGTGTATCAAGTTCACGATGGATAACTACACATGGATTAGCAATCAATGTTTCACCCAATTTAAATCATTTTGATAAAGATATTATGATCCCGTGTGGTATTGACGGACGAGGCGTTACTAGTATGAAGGAGTTGTTAAATGAAAGAGGAGATAATACTTGTCCAAGTGTTGAGGAGGTCGGTGAGGTTGCATTATCATGCTTTGAGAATGTGTTCAATGTTGAGTTGGATAGACATGAGCAGCTGATGAAGTTTAAGGTAGCAGGTCCTTGATGATATTGGAGTGAGTAAGTAAACAATTTACTGAACAGTACCACATAAATAACCAAGATATTCATTTAGTTTACATCCTTTAATATCAGTAACTGACAATAAATTATCAATCACTAATATAGAGACGCACATATCACTGGCTCTTCACGATCAAAATCGAGAAATTGAGGTACTCGTGGTCATAACTCTTCATTCCATCTGAATCACAGGGAAAATCTCATCATAGAAATGCTCTAAACCTAAACATGTATCATATTATTCACGACTCTTCCTTCTACACTTCTAAACTTTCATTTAAAACACCACTTCTTCTCTATCCTAAGAAGACTCATCACTGCCGCCCTTAACTTTTGTGTAAATAGCATAACCTATACCACCAACCACCATGAGACCAAGCAAACTTAAACAGATAATACCGCAAACAAGTAGCAGCGTAAAGAAAGTTGCACATTCCTCAATATCTTTGACTTCTTTATTGCTCATTGCATATACAAATGCCCAAATACCCACAGCTAATTGTAAACATCCAGTCATTTGATTAACAATACCCAAAGCCTTTTGCCCATTATATTGCTCACCAGTTTTTTTAATCTTGTCCAGATTAAACCTATGATTATGCATAGCATATTGTAATATGAACATGAGATGATGTGCACAAAAAGAGACCCTATGAATCAAACTAATCTACAACAATAAACTTACGGTTCTGGATTTAAGGGTTTATTGAGCTTGCAATTATTAATCAATACTAAGAAACCAGCAACAATACCTAGCCCAAACATGAGCACAGCAATGATTAGCACGCTAGGCTCTAACTCGGGGCAATGCTTTCCTTGAAAATACGGAAGCAATATGAGTATACCAGCCATAGGACTGAGATAGTAAAGTTGTATTTTAAATACTTTCATCCACCAAGGTGTTGGTTTGTCATCAGGTTTTGATAAATCACTCATCTGTGAAGGAAGGAGAGGTGAAGAGTCCGTCATAATTTCTTACTTTATTGTAGTTATTGTTGTTGATTCAATATACAATGTAGTGCAAGGGAGAAGATGAAATTATTGCAATTGTGCGATAACTAAAAGCAATATGGCTAGCTTTAGTGCCAACTCTTATAATATGTACTAACCAATTCTTTCTTTTGTTGTGTGAGCATACGTAAACGTGTGTCGTTTATTGTACAAAATAATATATTAACCTATTATCATTTGAGTAACCGGTGAATTGCAACACCAGCACTACACTTAACTGGCGCCCATCGTTAGGGATGTCAAACATCAACATAACAAGTATATGATGATATGCGAGCGTACATGATGATAATAGGATCGGAACACATATTATCGTAACACGGCATCACTCAGCACACAGCTTCCTACTTCGTCACAGGACTACACCACCAAAAGACAACCATACAGTTAATATGCATATATCTACTCATCATATTGCCGAGTTATGCAAGTCAATGTCTTCTCTGTGATGAGATTGATAACATATCATACATGATACATGTATCAATGTTGATCTACGTCAAGGTATCCTTACCAAATCTCACTCTTGATGACAATATATATCTAGAGAGAGTATGATGTATGAGTGATATGATTCATAATTTATATTGTCTTTTATTGTGCAAAGTAATCTAAAGTAATGTCGAAGAATTGGCGTTAGATTGTGACTACCCATTGCAAGCAGTCTATCAGTCTCTATCAGTACCATAGTGAGTTATTGTTGCGTCCTTTTCATACATACCATATTATAATATATCACGACATATCTAGCAATGAAGAACGATGAAGCTGAGTCTATTGCAAAAGCAAAGAGTCTACGAGCACAACTTGATCATTTACTCGAACGTTTTAGAGGTGATACTATAATTGGGGATCAAGGCGATGATACTGGTATCATAATAGAAGAAGTTCGAGTAGCATTAACAGAAGAGTTTGTAGTTCTTCTATCACAGTATAAACAACATGTATTACAAAAGGCAGTATTAATGACATTTGATGAATCAAAGCGACTTCCTATACATTTGGCTTGTGATAAGAATGCCCCATTATCGATATTGCAAAGTTTGTTAAATGCAGATGGTGATAAGATATCTATTCGTATTCCTGATAAGTGGGGTGATTTACCATTGCATACGGCCGCGAGTCGACATCAAACAGAGGTAGTCAAGTTGCTTGTTGAAAGTGATATTACAAAGAAGACACTGTATACAAAGGCTGACAATGGATCTCTACCTATACATGCTGGTGAGGTTTAGCCTTTTATATATATTATGCATACTTATCTATTGCATTAATTGTGCCCACATCATATTCTCACCCTATATCATTTCTCTTCAGCCGTTCGATATGGAGCACCAGCATCAGTAATAATGCTTTTATTAGAAAGTAATGAGAGTCGAAGTACATTATTAGAAACTGACGTCTATGGACAAACACCACTACATGCATCTTGTCGACGAGGCGGGATACCAGAAGTTATAGACTTATTACTAAAATTTGACAAAGATAAGACAACAATCAGTGCAACAGATAATGTGGGGAGATTACCAATACACTTGGCAATACTTCATAGTGTTGAGAATCAAATAGAAGTTGTTAAGTTACTACTCGAAGGAATGATCTGTGGTCTCATGAATAGAAGAGGATTAGAGCTCTGGAAGGATGATATTCAAAGCTTATTGATCAATATGAGAGTTCATGAACGAGACTTTACAACTCGTGATAAGCTGGACATGATTTGTGAATCATTAGTGGACTTTCGAGAACGTGTGTTTGTACTAGAGCTGGCAGTTTGGAGAGCAAGTTGTTTGCAATTTGATACAAGCTTTTCTTCAATACAAGAAGCAATGGATCATGAATCATCAACAACAGATGCTGCTTTTAATATCAATGCTTACAAAGACGATAGACGTATCAAAAGCGGAGCAGAGATCATAATAAGAGATGTCATCCCCTTTCTTGAGCACGAAGCAGTAGAAGAAGCTGTACAAAAACTGAGAGATTATTGAGTAGACACCTTAAGTTTACCAAGAGGCTTAACAAACAGGATTGCCTATCTACTTCATTCGATCACCTCTCAAAGCCTTCTCCCCTGGGATTTTGAGCTTTGCTTTGCTTGGGCACAAGCTGAGTGGCGCAACCTCAAAGCCTATGTCTCTAAAGTCGGATGTGGGTAGACGGAATAATGTAGAATTTCCACTTTATCCCTTAAAGAGTTTTCAACATGAAAACTAAAGTTGAAGTAGGTAAAGCTGTAATTTGGTATCTATCAGTTTGGTATTTACACCACGATAATTATGGAAATTATCTGATACTCGCACAAATTGCTTAATAATATCCTGTCTTCCTCGTGTAAGTATAAAGTTATACGTAAATGAAAGATTTTCTAAAATAATATTTGATAACTTAAGTACGTTGACTAGCAATAAAACACTAACTAAACATACATCATGAAGACCGCTATTGTCGCCTCACTAGTAGCATCGGCGTAAGTATGATATATCGATTGCAATATGTGGATATACGGGGTGTTAGATTTTGGCATGATGGAGCGATCGTCGATTTAGAAGAAGACCACAAATGAGATATTTATAAAGTTGAACTTGAACAATAGTAGTGCCTTTTGCAATAGATGGGCTGGAGGCTTATTGCAATTTCACGCTCAGATATTCATTAACAATGGGTGTTGACGATATCAAATGTTGGATACTTCGTCGTGGGCGTTTGATTTCATACTTTTGAGCACATATCTCATGTTTTAGTTATGTTCACATCTCATGTATCCTTTACTCTACTTCTTACTCCTCCATTGCAATAATAAAAACCACAAATAAACAAATTGATATACTTTTAGTGCCGCCTTTGCCCCAGCTAAGAACACTGTTCCCGCATCAACCCAACTTAATGCATGGATTGATGATACAGTTGTTGGTGTTTTACCCCCAGCCGGTTTCTTCGACCCATTAGGTCTATCCAAGGGTAAGGATGATGTTACCATGCAATACTACCGTGAGGCTGAATTAAAGCATGGCCGTGTTGCCATGGCAGCATGCCTAGGATGGTACCTCGATGCCGCTGGCGTGCATCCCGCATTTAATAGTGAATTATCGAATGATCCACTTAAGGCTATGGTAGAGTTACCCGCCGTTGGGTGGCTTCAATTCGTCTTGGGTTGTGGTGCTATTGAATGGTTAGGTGTACAAATTAAGAATAGGCCAGGATATGAGCCAGGTGATCTATTAGGAGCCGCATACTGGGTTGATAATAGTGATGAGGGATGGGTATCCTACCAGAATAAAGAAATTCAGAATGGACGTTTGGCCATGCTTGCTATTACAGGTATTGTTTACCAAGATGTATTCACTGGGGAATATGGTGATATGATGTACAGACAGCTTGTTCGTTAAACACAAGAGAGTTGCTGTTATTATTGTAACAATTTATATATCTAAGACATAACCCACCCCAAGATCCAACCACACCTTGAACTACAGAAACAAGTGAACTCCCAAGCCAGGATATTCCTTGATGTACCAACCCAACCTGATGCTAGGGAACTTTTCTCTCTCTTCAATAGTGCCTCATTTAGTTCACTGGGCACACATAGATATTGTTGAGTAAATGGAGGCAGAGAACTCCAAGCCTTGCCCGCCGAAGACCATTTTAGCTATAGGTCTTAATTAGTAATAGAACATTTAAGAGCGAGTCGAATGCTTAGTTTACTTATCTTTGTCATACATTAGGAGTGAAACTAATTGTCTAGGCTGCTCCGTGAGCTTTAAGACCCCAAGACAGAGGGGGTTAGTAGCTATGGTCTCCTCACTTCTCAGTCTAGCACCTCAGGCTATGCTTTGTTCTACGAAGAGTTGTTCTACGGCTCTTCGTGTATGACAAGTAGATATGCTGGCATTTATGTATATATAATAGTAGATGATATAATTTTGTACTTAAACATATCTTGACTACTACTAGTAGATGATGCATAGGCTAAGACGATTAACCCCTTAACGCCGCGGCTTTGTCTCTCATGTCGCTCTTAACTTCATCTAGACTCTTTTGATGTACACGTAGGATGTTTGCATATCCATTTTTTGTAATGATCCCATGCATATATCCATTCTTGATTCTTTCCAAAGAATCCTTATGCCCAGCTCTTGCTCCCTTTATGTAGTGCTTCATTACCCGATGCTGATTGCCAGCCTCTGTCTCTAATACACCAAGGCTATATCTCGCAGACACACTCCCAATCATCGCTGCAAGCTCCATGTAGTATTTAGCCTTCTTCTTGTCCACCTCCACTCCTTCTCCACGGTCATACGCAACGCCTAAATTGTAATAAGCTACAGCGCACCCAGCTCACCTGCCTTTAGCCACAGCTCGGTTGCCTTTATGATATCTTGTGGTATATCATGTATCCCTAAAGCATATTGACAACCGAGAAAATAATATGCATCTCCACTTCCAGCATCTATATGTTTCTTTATCCTTTTACTTCCCTCTTCAGGTGAACTTGGCCATGTTAGTCTACAAAATGGGCATAAGTCTCCTCCTCCTTCACTCAAATCCATCGCATGAATACAACCATTGCATATAACTTTGCCACAACACGATTTGAAAGTTTGTGAGTTATTATCAAGAGGCAAAAGTAGGAAGCAGATTGGGCACTCTTCCCGACGTGGAGGATCTTTGAATAATTGCTCATCGTATAACTCAGCTACTCTTTTCTCACATGCCTTCTTATGTTTGTGTCTGTGTTTCTTCTTACAGGCTGCATTGCAATACTTCACCTCCTTGCATTTGTTGCATGTGTTCATATCTTTACTATTACCTTCCTTACCACAATTGGCACATGTGATATATCCTGTATAGCCACGCTATTGAATTCCTCGGTGATGTTATTGACATTATCAACTTGTTCACATGATGTGCACTCTTTTTTATTCACTAATATATCTTCTGACATGACTTTCTCGATTCCTCAGTGATGTTCTCACCGTCTTTCACGATTATTGATGAGTTATTAAGTGTATCAAGAATATGCAGATTACAACAACTGATATGTTGCTTACATTGATGCTGCCAGATATGGCGGATATTTATGCATAAGAGGAGGACAACTTCACCATATTTTATTCCCACTTTGGGCGTTGTCAGTTTTCTCATAGGATGTTCTTAGTTATTATTACTCATCTAATTAGAATTGGTTGGGGGGTGTGTTAATAAGAAAACATACCTTGGAGGTAAGTGGAGAGATATGATTGTGTTAATTCATCTTCAAGTTTCGAGGAGGGGATTGGCGTCGGCGGCGGTTCCATCGTTCTCGTTTTGTTAATAATTATACATTCGATTGATGATGTTGATTTTGTCCTCTGTTGTACCACAATATCAGATTTTATTATTTGGATAAGAGATATACGATATTTGATATTGTTATATTGTTAGTTGCGACTAATAATCGGATCATACTGTACACATTTAACAACGTATTCGTATGGCTATGTTTAGGAAACAGCTCTTTTATAAAAGTCGGTGTACCATATGAACTTTTTAATCACCACCCACTTACTAACTCAATATCTTTTTGTTTTATTATCCAGATTATTATAACATTTACAAACAAACACTATAATAGGTCTATAACAACATCATGGACATTGACAAACCAATCCCCAAAAAGAAAGCTGCGGCATCATCCTCTCAGCCAACCGAGAAGAAGAAGAGAGGTTCAACCAAAAGGAAAAAGTCTACCGGATCTTCTTCATCAAACGTTGATTTATCAAAGTTATTACCATTCGTTTCCCGTGCCAATTTAGGTAAGAAGAACTTCAATGTGCACAATGGTCACAACCCACCCTACCTTTGATCTCTGGGTGCATTCTGTGTTCTGATTGTGAATCCAGTGAAGAATGTATGTATAATTAAGACATACTTACGTGGCTGTGAATAGAGTTGAATTGTGCATATGATATGGTTTTGCACTTTCACTAACAAATATACTAACCCCCTACCTCCCTCTCTCCTTGGATATGCTTGTAAACATTGTGTAAAATTAACTTCTGGTACCATTAGAGGGTATAATTACGGCATCAATTCGTAATGATTTACCACCAAATGTAGCAGATATTATCTCCACTTTACCCGAATCGGATAGGTGGAGATTTACATCTAGTGGACAACAAAGGAAGAAGGTTAAGAGTGTTGAGAGTGGCCCTGAACGGGTGAATACGGGATCATTCAATGCTATTGACACTAGTACGATGGCTAATATTATGGCTTACCTTCCTTCCAAAGATTGTCACACGGGTAAGTTGCTTGAGTTGTTATAAGATGGTGTCTGTAATTTTAATAGTGAGGGTACTAACATATGCCTTCGTCTCTACTATCCAGTTGTTTCGTCTGTATGTAAGGGTTGGCGTGAATTGAAGACATCTATTCCTTCTCTTTTTATTGATTTGAGTGATAATAGGTGAGTATTGAAGTTAAGTGTGTAGGTGCCGAGTGATATCAACTCTCATCGTATCTTTCATTTCATTGTTCTTTTCAGTTGGGATTATGAAGAACCAGGGTCGGGTTATAGGTCAAAGAAATCAATGAAAGCAAGCACATTGAGGTAAGATGGTTTTCTATATGTTTTATCTGTAGACTTGCGGTATGACTAATGCCTTGAATACTTACATCCCCTCCTCTTCACAGCTCACTTCTTGACTGGGTACCCAACCTAGCAGCAGTCACTGGACTCCGTATCTCTACACAAGACAAGTGCAACCCAAACACGTGCAAGCAAATCGTGAAGAAATTAGCAGCGGCGGTACCTGATACTGGTTCTAAGAAATCAAAGAAGACTAGCGGGAAGAAGAAGAATCTTGCTAAGCTTGTTCTACACGGTCCGAAGATTTACGGGTCTCTCATGGCTGAGTTAGTCCGACAAGAAACAGGCGCTGGGCTGAAGTATCTCCAGTTTAGTCAAGTCAAGCAGACAAACTCGACAAAACTTGAAGGAAGTGTAGCAGCCTTCTTTAAGACGTGTTCACAGTTGGAAGAGTTGCACATGCCTCAGGCTCTTGCTAGTGCTAGTGGTCTTCGTGCTACATTGACATCGTCTCTTTCGGCAGCTCGTTCTGGGTCTACTACCCTTTTACGTGTTCTTGATCTTAGTTCAGGCGGGGGGTCGTTTGATGAACAGCGTCTACAACTTCGTGATATCGCTGACCTAGGCTCTGTATGCCCAGAATTGGAAGTATTACGTCTAGCTGCCGCATCAGGATGCCCAACAGGTGCCTCAACAGATTTCCTACTCGGCCCTTTCGTACCCAATCCAATGGTATCTCTTCCTCGTCTCAAAGAGTTCTCACTTGGACGTATTGTGGAGAACTTTACGTATAGGTCAGCTCCTAACTATGCAAGCACCCAGACTGTGAATCGTCTTTTGACATGGCTTCTTGTGGGAATGCCCAATGTTCAGAAATTCAGCTTCTCCCATGGATCAACTCATATGACACGCAAGGATGAGAAGACATTCAGTTACCCAGTCTTCCCTGGTATTGGTGAAATCGTCTGGCCAACAAGCTTGAAGCATCTCAAGCTTAGAAACCTTGCCCTCGAATCATCTGCATTTGAGAATGCCGACTTGCCATCTTTGGAAACACTGAAGTTGTCGAGTTGTGGTACTAATACGGGAAGTATTATTGATGGTCTTGGTCGTTCACATCCTGATGTTGAAGCAACAGAGGACAGGAGCTGGTCGCGGTGGTAAAGAGAGGAGAGGTCGTCAGGTTGTTGTGTTTGTTTTTACTTGTGCTTCAAATGAGTCCTCAAATCAAGAAGTTTGATTTCGTTTCATGAACTCTTAGTGTCAATAGAATCGACTTGTAGCCTTTTCTAGTTTATAGCTAGAGTTTGAAATCCGACCTAATATAGAAACTTGTTTGATATCAATTGTGCAATACTATATACAGTTTATCTCTATTTGCATTCGTTTCAGATTCTCACATTGTAAAGAGTAGAAGAAGACAAGGAAGAAGGGATTCTGTCGATGTTGTAAGATATACTACCCAAGTGTCCAACTATGTCCAGTAAAACACTCGTGTATATTGTATATCTCAACATCGTATATCAGGCTCCGTATTGTGGCAAATATTGCTACACATAATATCAGCAGCCATCATTCACAGATCTCTCTTCATCGACTTCTCTTCTTCATACTTTTCCAAGCTCAAACCCAACTTGCATTGTTATTGTGCACCCTCTTTCTTCTTTAACAGTGTCTCAATATCATCGACCATATCATTAGGATTCGTCTTTGGTCCATATCTCTTATATGGATTCCCTTCACTATCAACTAAGAACTTTGCGAAATTCCAACGTATGTCGGTGGTACCGTCATCACTTGGCAACTTTTGCTTTAGGAATGAGTAGACTTCACGCGTATCCTTTCCATTAACATGACCCTTCTCGAACCAAGTAAACTTATCTTTTGCCTGAAACTTATCTTCGACAAAGGATAATATTTCAGCAGGAGTTCCCTATATGCATATTATGAACTATGATGTGAGCAAAGAGCATAATAAAGACGAGAATGAATGTTTGCAAAAGATTATGCCTTACTGGCTCTTGTGCACCGAATTGATTGCATGGGAAGGCCAGAATCTTTAATCCTCTTGAACTATATGTATCATATAGCTTGGAGAATTGGACTATATATTGAAAGGTTGCATGAGGATACATGTAATACCACCACATTATGTTATCACAACTCTTACATACCATAGTTTGTTTTGGTCAAACCTCATTTAGAAGCAACATTCACCACACATAAGACATCACCCTTGAATTTATCCATCTTTACTTCATTTCCATCCATATCACGATCAATTAGGTCATAAAAGCAACTTGTTTCTGTCAGTGATGAGCGATGAGTTGGTGCAATAAAAGAAGAGATAGATTGATGAGTAATAAAAAATGAAGCAAACACATGTGCTCATAATATTGCGCGGCAATATTAAAAAAACGAATCTTATCAAGTGACAAGTATTGCAATGCCATACTGCAATATTTGCTCAAACATAATATGTATACAGTAGGTAGCAATATCGTCATCAACCACATACGCAGTACGCATGCAAAAGATAAAAAGATGATGGGAGTATCCTTTTGCAAATATTATAGTGACTTACCAGTGCCACCATCCTTTCCAAACAGCAAGCTCGTGCCCTTATCTTGAATCTTTGCAAATATAGATGCCATTCTTCTGGGTTGTTGTAGAGAAACTGTAGTAGCTCGAAACATCTATTGCTACTGACGATGACAAATGACAAGCAAAAGCAAAATTCAAATGCATGCCTGTACTTTAGTTTATCGTATCATTAGTACAATATTACAATTTACGGCAGATGAAGGATACCAGCCATCAACTTGATACCCTAGGTAGGAAAATATCTTTTGTATTGCCCTGAATGAACTGGAAGTACCAATGTCCTAAGTGTTTATTTAGATTGGGGGGAAAAGATACCTAAGTGCTAGCGTTCGCATTGCAAAGCCAGACAACCTAGAGGGAAATACCCCTAGATCTTTGTGCTCATTTAACTATCGAATCTAACCAGCCGAAGTCAAACAACTTTACTAATATGATGCTCCGTAACATTGCAATCGTCGCTGCTCTATGCGTCGCTACCACTGAAGGATTTGCCTTCTCTCCATCATTATCGGTATGTATTGTTATCTTTTCTCATTGCAATAACATACACATTATATCTCACACTTGCACCTCTTGACACCTGCCATTTGACACCTGCCATCTGTTCTCTACAATATGCGCTGTATATCTATACTCCATTGGTTCAATTACTCTACATCCAATACTATAAACAAACCCATTGTGTATGCTATATCTCTCTATATATCATCTCCTTGCAACGCTATTCAAATACCCATATCTATACAACAACATATCACAACAAATACTACATATAGTCATCAAGAACAACATCTCTAAACTTAATGACCGCATCTGAAATTGATGCCATCATGTTCGAAGCCGAATCCTGTGCCGAGGGTGAATGTGCTCTCGACGAAGTCGAATCGTTAATTAATAGTTTACAAAATCAACAATCACTATTGAGTAAACGTATTAGTGAAATTGATGGATTAGTTAAAACCTTGGAGGAAGCGAATGGTACTGCACCCGTGGATGAAGTTAGGGAAACTGTTAGAGCTATTTTTAGGATCTTTGCTCTTGGTGTAAGTTCTGTTTGATGTGATGTTGTGTGTATGGTATATGGTGTATATGCATGTCGTGATATCTAGTGTGCTACCGTTCCGCTGCCTTTTGTTAATATGCGGGGGTATCTTGGCTTTACTAACTCTTCTCTTCCCCTGTCCTCTTCTCATTTATTTAATGTTCTTTATATATAGGATAAGGCATCAGGAAATGACTACCCCAGTCTCTCTGCTCCCACTGGCTACTCTGGAGAAACTACCGGAGGTGGAAAGACCGCGTAAGTAGAAGATCCTATATCAGGGATTCTACAGTTCTTATGTTTGTTGACTGTCTTCACTCATTCGACAACTCAATTCATATCCTTATATTCCTGTTCCTTATATCTTTAGATATGACGTCCTCCCCCCTAAACCCATCAAGAGCTAAGAGATTTAACAGAACTTTCATTTGTTTTAGCTTTTAGAGTCCATTGTTTAGGTTAGAGTTTGTTGCACTATTAAGATACGTGCACGGAGATTTATTAGATACACACATGTAGAATACTTTTTTTGGGGGAATTTCACACATTTATCAAAGTAGGAGAACATTGGAGTTCTTGTGGTCAATGCACCAGGACTTTAAATGAGAGTGTTCTTCTTCTTGAGACAGGGCTTAGACTTAAGGCGATACCTGCCATTAACACACAATCAACGCACACACATACACACAATATATATGTAGAGTCATTTACACACGATATCTCTACTCATTCATAACTTGTGGTAAGTAGAAGTGTATAGAGGATATCTGGTTCCTACTTTTATCATCATACATATCAACATCAAGTTTTTTGGTATCCTAACTTTTACTCCTCCGATATTTAGATCTATGCCAATTAATTCATCTCTTAGTATCAAACTTGACTTACTGATAGTGCCTCCGGCGAGTATTTACAAGCAGAGAAAGACCAACTCTGGCCTCTTCACTCGTCAAGTGCTACCTGTGCGCCTCCTAACTCCTAGATATAGAGCCATAGATAGCGTAGCATTCAGTTGAGGTATCCTCGTGAGAACTCCGGTGAACAGGTTGAACTTCAAAAATAAATTACCGCAATCTGCCAGAATCTGCCTAAAATTTAAAACCAATGCTGCCACTCATATCAGATATCTCTCATCATTGATACAAACAATAATAATAATAACAAACAAACATTATGAGTTCAGGTGACACTCTCGTCGATATGGCATCGGTATGTATCTTGTACTTGTTTGCCGTGTTCCTCAATTGCAATAACAATAATATCTCACACTTGCACCTCTCAGGTGGCCGTACGAGTCCTACTAGAATCATGTTGTGATCAATATCGATGGATGACAATTGCTGCTGGTATATTTGGATTCTTAATGGCATATGGGATCGGTGCTAATGATGTTGCTAATGCTTTTGCAACTAGTGTAAGTTTTTTATGATTATGATGTGTACAATTACGCTACATGATATGCATCACTATTTTTCAGACATATGAATATATGATGTGTGTAAATAATAAGGTGATGGATGTATCATTTCATCTCTAACGATCCCTTAACCTCTCTATCATTCCAATACATAACACGGCATATATATCAGGTATCTGCCAAATCCATCTCACTCAAGCAAGCTGTACTCATTGCTGCTATATGTGAGTTCCTCGGAGCTATGCTCCTTGGTGCATCGGTTACATCTACTATTCGTAAGGTGAGGAAGAAGTGTTTAATATCTATTATCTCGAGATATTGCTCATCGTATTGCAGTAACCATGTCGTCATTTTTTTGTGCATATATGATATTTACTTCGTGTGTGTGTCTCATTCTAATCCTCCGACATATCATAGGGCATGATTGATGGCGATATGTATACTGATGATCCGGATGTACTAATGTATGGTATGCTTACTGCATTAGTTTCAGCCTCGTTCATGATGGCCGTGGCAAATTACTTTGCATTGCCAATCTCAACTACACATACGATTATTGGGTCAATTGTTGGCTTTAGTATTGCTGCCAAGGGCTTTAAGTCAGTAATGTGGTAAGTACTCAATTATTCTCAGCAATGTACATTGCCTCTAGAGATAGTACCAATCTCAATAAACACTTATCTAACGACACATCTTGCTATCCTTTATGTTCATCCAGGGGAAATGTCGGATTGATCTTCGTATCTTGGGCAGCAGCACCACTCATCACAGGAATCTTTGGAGCACTCTTCTTCTGGTTTATTCGTCGTTTCGTTCTCAGGGCTTCTGATTCATACAGACGTTCAGTAAAGATCTACCCTATTACAATCTTCTTAGCAATCGGACTTGATCTATTCATGGTATTGTACAAGGCTGGAAAGAACAACCCACAAATCAAGGAGTGGGGATTAAAGTTTCAACTTCCAGTTGCTTTTGGTTGCTCTGGGGTCCTAGCTCTATTGTTCTATTTCTTCCTATCGCCATGCCTTGAGCGTCGTATCGCTGCCAAGTTTGATAAGGAAGACGGAGGAGAAGATGGTGGTAAGGCAGCTGCTGATGAAGATGAAATCAATCAGGGAGGAGTGAAAGGTGATGGTCACGTGCCACCCAGTCTTGTAATGTTCAATGGCGATGTAGAGGGAGATATTCTTAAGGAGAAAGATGCAGCAGAGGATGATGTAGTTGCCGATGAAAAGAATGACAAGATTACCGTGTCATCTCTCCTTAAGGCAACAGGGGAAGACAACGATTCGGTTGAAGACGAAGGAGCAAAGTCCGGAGATGACATGAAGAAATCCGAACGGAGTATGAATGTATCTGAGCGACTAAAGTCTTCTATACACAAGTCGATGAAACAGTTGGGTGATGCAACTATTAACAGAGATATCGAAGCTGAAGCATTTGCCATGTCAGCAAACACGGAGGCCATGTGGACATCAGGAGAAGATTTTGAGCCAAAAACAGAGCAGATGTTCTCATATCTTCAAGTCTTGACCGCCTGCCTTCTAAGTTTTGCACATGGTGCCAATGATGTGGCAAATGCCATTGCACCCTTAAGTGCAGTCTTGTCAATCTACAAAGATGGCGGAGCTAGTTCAAAGAGTGAAGTACAAAAATGGGTTCTAGCTCTTGGCGGAGTAGGTATCGTGCTGGGATTAGCTACGTACGGTTATAAATTGATCATCTCATTGGGTTATCGTATGACCAAGGTCTCACCATCCCGTGGATTTGCTATTGAACTATCTGCTGCCACCGTTGTGGTTGTAGCATCCTTCATCGGTATTCCTATTTCCACCACCCAGTGTAAGGTTGGAGGGACAACTGCGGTAGGTATGTTCGGTGGAAAGAAGGGTGTAGATCCAATGTTCTTGGCAAAGATTATCGCAGGATGGGTCATTACATTCTTTGGCGTGTGTATCTTAAATGCTGGCATCTTTGCCTTTGCATACTATGCCCCATCTGCCCCTGGCTTTGAGAGGTAGAGAGAGGTATGTTAGGAGTGGATTTAATTGTCATGTGTTTGTTTATACTTTGGAGTTCTCTGAAGTTAGTGTGCTAGAATTTAATCACAGTGTAACTTTAATGAGAGCCGAGTCAGTGTCTATTGTCTATTAGGTCAAATCATCTAGCCATACTAATGATCATAGTACGAAATTCTAACACATCTTAAGTAGAGGACTTCGTTTTCTAGTTCACATGCTACCGCTACTAGTACATACTCTTTTATAGAATCTCTTCCTGAGTTCTTTGTAACCCCATTTGTAGCCCCCCACACAACACTAAATCTAATAATATTTGTTCTCCTCACTAGCTGCTGCGGCTGTGTCCCCCAGATCACTGGTTGATTGTTCGTAGGAGCAAAGATCTGAGATGATATTAAGATTAAGCAATCCGAGTCATCTAGCTAAGTAGCCATGATCACGATATTCTAACACTTAAGACTTCGTTTTATAGCTTAGCATGCTACACTATTAGTGCATACATAACACTCCCTCTTGACCACCGACAATCCTTTGTAAATCCACTCGCTCTCACAAATACACTAAATCTAATAATAATTGTACTTTAATGCTTCCCCAAAACATCAAGTTTGCGCTTTGCTTTTGCATTCCCACTCGCAGCTGCTAGCTGCCAATAGTGAATAGCTCTCTTCTTATCCACTTTTACACCTCTACCTTTGTTGTAAGAATGACCAAGATTGAACATTGCTCCAGAAATCCCAAGTTCTGCTGCCTGCTGCAAGTAATGCATAGCTTTCTTATAATCTACTTCTACACCTGTACCGTTGTTGTATGAATTACCAAGAGAAAAATATGCATCAGCACTACCAAGTTCTGCTGCTAGCTTCCAATAGTGAACAGCTTTCTTCTTATCCACTTTTGCACCATCTCCATTAAAGTAAGCACATCCAATATTGAAATATGCATCAGCATTACCAAGCTCTGCTACACGATGATAGAATTCCAATGCCTTGTGTTTATCCACTTCCACACCTCTGCCATAATAGTAAGCATTTCCAAGATTGCCCATTGCTCGAGGATGCCCAAGCTCTGCTGCACGATGATAGAATTCTAATGCCTTGGCCCAATTTTGTGGATATCCATGCTTGCCATGATGATAAGAATATCCTAACTTGTAGATTGCTTCAGCATCTTCAACCTCCTTTGGTTTATTCAACCTTTCAATCAGGGTAACGCTAAGAAAAGTTACCAAAGTAGAAGGTCGAAACCAGATGACGAGTCTCAAAAACACCATGGATCCGACAGTGTACAGCGGATATGCCCATAGTAAGTGCCATAGTTTGTTGATTGCAAATCTGCCAAGGCAGTGTTGTAAATGCAACAACTCAATGGCGACTAGGTTCGCCTTACATCCAAATGGAAGAGGTAGCGAGTTGGGTAATACACCGCCCCCAAGCCCTAATGCGTCCACGTCATCCTTATCGTCACCTGATAGTGCACCAAATCGTACCAACTTTGAATCAAATACTGGACGAAGCCAAATTAGAATATCAGGCTTTAGGTCAACATACTCCTCCAAATCCTCGGTAGATGACACTGATAGTCTTACTCTTGCAGCAACCGAATGGAGACTAAACAAGGGAAATTCATCATCAATCGATGAACTACTACTACGACAAACATGTTTAGTAGTCATATCCACAAGTGTTGCTTGTACCAACCTTGTCAACTCCTTCGCCTCGGGACTAATCACGCAATCATCTCCTAGATCATTGACAACAAATCGAACCATACCATCAAATGTATCTTCGCCGTCATTACAATTTAGTAATTTACCATCCTTGCATTGGCCCCAAGGAGGGCACTGTTTGTACTTTCCTTCACACTTGTTATCTTGACCAGCATCTAAAGAATCGCTAAAGACAA